>Ga0255783_10000007_pt1 | contig 183755 bp, 154 predicted proteins | sample 011ome_22_FD_179981 | JGI IMG/M metagenome (GOLD analysis project Ga0255783, IMG submission 179981) | Coastal salt marsh microbial communities from the Groves Creek Marsh, Skidaway Island, Georgia - 011507BT metaG (version 2) | ecosystem: Environmental > Aquatic > Marine > Intertidal zone >... | reverse complement strand
ATCGTTATCATCGGATTTCATTATTGGATTCCCTGGCGAAACCGAGCAAGACTTCCTTGCGACCATGAAATTGATTGAGGAAATCGGATTTGACACGTCCTTCAGCTTTATCTACAGCGCTCGACCTGGAACGCCCGCGTCGGATCTCCAGGACGATACACCCGAGGATGTGAAGAAGAAACGGCTACACCTGTTACAGAGTCGCATCAATCAGCAGGCGATGGAGATCAGTCGTCGCATGGTTGGAACAACGCAGCGTATTCTCATCACCGGAGTCTCCAAGAAAGATCCCGGGCAGCTAGCTGGTCGGACGGAAAACAATCGCGTGGTCAACTTTACTTGCCTTGATCATAACTTGATTGGAGAGTTTGCTACGGTCGATATTGTCGACGCATTGCCAAACTCACTGCGTGGTGTGCTTGTTGGTTGACATGCGTCGCAAGCAATGTATCTTCACCTGCCCATACGTTATATGAGCGGCCAAACAGTCCTTGGACATTGACCCGACACCTCCTGAGCCCGACAGTCGGGAGGACATAGTATCCACGTCTTTCACGCTAGAACCTGAAAACGCGAAGCATGTTGCGCTGCTCTGCGGGCATCTGAACACCCATCTGAAACTCATTGAGGACCGGCTCCGGGTCTCGGTTAGTAATCGAGGCAACCAAATTAAAATAGGCGGTCCTTCGGCAGCCTGTCAATCCGCGGAAAAACTCCTAAAAAAACTGTATAGCGATGTTTACAAAGGCATTCGCCTGAGCCCTGAGACGATTCATTTACAATTGCAACAGGCTGATCTCGAATTATTACAGGATGAGGGAGCCACTGATGAGTCCGTTCTGATCAAGGCAATTAAGACCAAACGCGGGACGGTGAAGCCACGCGGACATAGCCAGATTAGTTACGTTAAAGACATTCAACGATACGACCTGAATTTCGGTGTGGGACCTGCCGGTACGGGAAAGACATACCTTGCGGTTGCCTGTGCGGTGCAGGCGCTTCTCGACGAAGAGGTAAAACGCATCCTACTCGTGCGACCGGCGGTTGAGGCGGGAGAGCGACTGGGGTTCTTGCCCGGTGACTTGACGCAAAAAGTTGACCCCTATCTCCGCCCTCTCTACGACGCACTCTATGAAATGCTTGGGTTCGAGACAGTGGGCAAATATATTGAGCGCAATATCATTGAAGTCGCGCCGCTCGCCTTCATGCGAGGTCGCACACTTAACAACGCATTTATTATTCTTGACGAGGCTCAGAACACCACTCGAGAGCAGATGAAAATGTTTCTGACGCGACTAGGCTTTGGTTCAACGGCTGTGATTACGGGTGACGCGACGCAAATTGATCTCCCTCGCGGTCAACCCTCTGGGCTAATCCATGCAACCCAAGTGCTTGATGGTGTCGATGGCGTCTCATTCACTTGGTTTAGCAATAAGGACGTTGTCCGTCATCCGCTGGTGCAGCGCGTAGTTAATGCCTACGAGGAACACGATGCGATCATGAACTCAAACGAGGCTCCGCACTCGTGAACCTCTCCGTTTACGTTGACTGCGGCCACCAAGACGCCCCAAAACCCGAAGCTTTTGAAGCATGGGTGGCAACCGCGCTCTCGGGACACCACTCTCGGTGGTGCCCCAAGGATATCGCTGAAGTCAGCATTCAAGTGGTCGATAGTGAGGAAATGACACGCGTCAATTACCAATATCGTGGTAAAGACACTGACACTAACGTGCTTTCTTTCCCCGTTGATGCTGAGCTGCAGAAACAAACTGGCTTACTCGGTGACCTCATTATTTGTAGCGATGTGGTGCAACGCGAGGCGCATGAGCAGTCAAAGATACTCGAGCATCACTGGGCACACATGACCATTCACGGCACACTTCATTTACTCGGCTACGATCATATTGCTGACGACGACGCAGAATTGATGGAAGCACTTGAGGTCGCGTGTCTAGCACACTTATCTATTTCAAACCCTTACACCCAAACCGAAAATCTCACCTAATGAATACGAACGACACACGTAACAACGAGCCTGAAGAACGATCCTGGCTGGATCGACTGACACAGATGGTTACTGGCACGCCCTATACCCGGGCCGATCTCGAAGGCTTGCTACAGTTGGCTGTTGAAAACGAGGTCATCGATGAGGATGCGCGAAATATTATGGAAGGCGCCCTCACAGTTGGGGAGATGCAAGCTCGCGACGCCATGATTCCACGTGCGCAGATGGTTGTGATTCGATCGGGCGCCACATTGGACGAGGTGTTGCCACAGATCATTCATACAGGACACTCACGCTACCCGGTTGTGGGTGAGGGAACGGATGATGTTCAAGGCATTCTGCTCGCAAAAGATTTACTGCCCTTCGTACTAAATCCCAATGCTGATTTTGATGTGCCAGCGTTACTTCGACCCGCAGTAATTGTTCCCGAGAGCAAGCGTTTAAACGTGTTGCTAAGAGAGTTCCGACAGGCGCGCAATCACATGGCGATCGTTATCGACGAGTACGGTGGCGTGGCAGGTCTTGTAACGATAGAGGACGTATTGGAAGAGATCGTTGGTGAAATTGAGGACGAGACCGATTCCGACGAAGAGGTTCAAATCCGCAAGCTCACAGAAGATAGCTTCTTTGTTCAAGCGTTGACGCCTGTTGAAGACTTCAATGAAGCATTTGACGTCGAGTTCAGTGATGAAGAATTCGACACCATCGGTGGACTCGTCCTGCAAGCCTTTGGAAGGCTCCCCACACGCAACGAGACGGTAACTTTTGACGGCTTCGAGTTTCGTGTCATAAACGCCGATCAGAGAAAGCTTAACAGCCTACGCGTAACGATAATCAGCGAGCGCTAGAACATGTTGCGCTGGAACAAATCGCAGCGCGCAATTTGCAGCCTCGTCGCAGGGCTGATTTTCACTCTGGCGCTTGCGCCGTTCGATCTTAAAGTTGCCTCACTTCTCAGTATCGCCCTGTTTTATCTGGCGCTAGAGGGGCAGACAGCAAAACGCGGCGCGGCCTTAGGTTGGATTTATGGCGTCGGCTTCTTTGGCGCTGGCGTCTCTTGGGTCTATGTCAGCATTAACGTTTACGGAAACGCATCCGCTCCACTCGCAGTCCTGCTCACTTTTATTTTTTGCGGTGGACTCGCGCTACTACCCGCGGCGCAAGCTGCCCTTTTCTGTCGTTTTCAGCCAGATAACGCATTGGCCCGAATCTTTACTTTTGCCGGTTTATGGGTGCTGTTTGAATGGGTGAGAACCTGGCTACTGACAGGTTTCCCTTGGCTATTCGCGGGCTACGCAAGTATAGACACTCCTATCGCGGGTTGGGCTCCCGTAGTCGGTGTCTTTGGTGTGTCTCTACTCATTGCTCTGACAGCTGCCGGTCTAGCAGAGGTCTTGCGACTCAGGGAACCGAGAGCTGCGGTATCGTGGCTTGCGTGGAGTGGCTCGATACTCCTCTGCGGAGGGCTGCTGCTGCAAATACAATGGACTCACGCTAGCGGTGGCGCCGTAAATACGGTCATCTATCAACCGAATACCTCTTTGTGGGACAAATGGGACCCTCAAAAGCGCCGAGTTTTTCTGGCCGATTACCTTAAGCACGCCGAAACCTTTTCTAGAGATGCTGACCTTCTAATATGGCCGGAAGGTGCGTTACCGTTTTACGCTGATCAGGCGCCAAACTATATAGCGCAACTGAATACACTAGGCGAAGTCAACGACACCTCTATCGTTCTCGGTATCGCAACCCGTGAGGACTTAAAACGATTCAACAGTATCGTTACTCTCGGCAATACGAATGATGAGTATCGGAAACAGAAACTCGTGCCATTCGGTGAATTCGTCCCTCTAGAATCACAACTCAGAGGGCTCATCGCGTTTTTTGACCTACCCATGTCGAACTTCTCACCAGGATCCAGCGACCAAGATAGCCTTACAAGCGGCGCCGGCGAGCTTGCCCCTTTTATCTGCTACGAAATCGTTTACCCAGACTTTGTAGCAAAAGGCTCGCGGGGCACCTCTATACTGATCACCATTTCAAACGACTCATGGTTTGGCACGAGCCATGGACCTCACCAGCACTTCCAAATGGTTCGCTTCCGCTCGCTTGAGCTTCAAAAACCTACTCTCAGAGGCGCTAACAACGGCATCACGGCGGTGATCTCGCCTTTCGGAGAGGTCGAAAAAGCACTACCTCAATTCACAAAAGGAAATCTCATTGCGACTGTCGAGCCACACGAGGGCCTGACGCCCTTTGCGCGCTGGGGAAGCGTGCCCGTTATCCTCATAAGTCTGCTGCTCTCGATCCCTGCAGTGGCTCTGGTTATAGCTGGTGCAATAACGAGGGTTATCAGAAAAAATGGCATAAAACCTCAGCGCTAAGCACATCTATCCTGATAGACTGTGCCCGCAGACCCCATCACCGACGCCAACAATATTGTAATGAATCCAAGCGAATACCAACCAGAGATCCTCGAAACCGAGATTCAATCATCTTGGCTAGAGGAAAAAGCCTTTGCCGTAGATGTCGACACCAGTCGAGACAAGTTTTACTGCCTAGCGATGTTCCCCTACCCCAGTGGCAAATTACATATGGGGCATGTACGTAACTACACGATTGCCGATGTGATTGCGCGCTATCAGCGAATGATGGGAAAGAACGTACTGCAACCTATGGGTTGGGACGCGTTTGGGTTGCCGGCGGAAAACGCTGCAATCCAAAAGAAGGTTGCGCCTGCAGCTTGGACTAAAAGTAATATTGCCGAGATGCGCCGACAACTGCGGCGGCTGGGTTTTGCCTACGACTGGGACCGAGAGCTTGCCACCTGCACGCCTGAGTACTATCGATGGGAGCAGTGGTTTTTCACACGGCTGTATGAAAAGGGCTTGGTCTACAAAAAGATGGCGACGGTTAACTGGGATCCAGTTGATCAGACAGTATTAGCCAATGAGCAAGTTATTGATGGTCGCGGTTGGCGATCAGGGGCGGAGGTAGAGCGTAGAGAGATCCCTCAATGGTTTATCCGCATTACGGATTACGCCGAGGAACTCCTCGAGAATCTGGATAAGCTCGACGGCTGGCCGGAACCTGTTCGACTCATGCAACGAAACTGGATTGGTAAAAGTCGTGGTGTTGAACTTAGCTTCGAGCTCGACGCACCGATAGCAGGCCTCGACAAGGTCGACGTCTACACAACGCGTCCCGACACCCTATTCGGTGTCAGTTACATCAGCCTTGCAGCTGAGCACCCGATCAGCCTTGAGCTGAGCAAGGAAAACCGTGAACTTGCTGATTTTATTGCTGATTGCAAAAAAGCATCAGTCGCTGCTGCCGATATGGCGCGCGCTGAAAAGCTCGGTATGGATACGGGCATCCGCGCTCGCCACCCGCTTACCGGCGAGGCCATCCCCGTTTGGATCGCAAACTATGTGCTGATGGACTACGGATCGGGCGCGGTCATGGCCGTTCCCGCGCACGACGAGCGCGACTGGGAGTTTGCGCGTCAGTACAACCTCCCCTTGATCACGGTGATCAATGATGAGAGTGGACAACCTGCCGACGTATCAAACGCTGCTTACATCGAGCGCGGGACACTTACGGCTTCGGGTAGTTACGACGGACTGGGGTTTGAAGCCGCGTTCGATCAAATAGCCGAGGCACTCGAGGCAAAGTCACTCGGAAAAGTCACCACACAATATCGCCTGCGTGATTGGGGTGTGTCGCGGCAGCGTTATTGGGGTACACCCATCCCCATGCTAAATCTTGAAGGCGGTGGCGAAGTCCCTATTCCCGCAGATCGACTGCCCTCACTCTTGCCTGAAGATGTGATCATGGACGGCGTGGCCTCGCCAATCAAAACTGATCCCGAGTGGCGCAAATTCGATCTCGACGGTGTCTCTTGCGAACGCGAAACCGACACCTTTGATACGTTTATGCAATCGTCCTGGTACTACGCGCGGTTCACCTGCCCAAACTATGATCAAGGCATGCTCGATTCAGATGCAGCCAACTACTGGCTTCCCGTTGATCAATATGTGGGAGGCATTGAGCACGCAATTTTGCACCTGCTTTACGCGCGTTTCTTCCACAAGCTGATGCGTGATGAAGGCCTCCTAAGTTCAGACGAGCCGTTTGAGCGGCTACTCACTCAAGGCATGGTGCTCAAAGATGGCGCCAAAATGTCTAAATCCAAAGGCAATACAGTAGATCCTCAGGAACTCATCGATCGTTACGGAGCAGACACTGTCAGGCTGTTCAGTATGTTTGCTGCGCCACCCGAGCAGTCCCTCGAGTGGTCTGACGCAGGCGTTGACGGATCGCACCGATTCCTGAAGCGTTTGTGGCGCTTGGTTCAAGAGGCAAGACCTGCATCGTCCGATACACTAAACGCAGCAACGCTCGATAAAGCCCAAAAAGCGTTGCGGCGAAAAACACACGAAACTATCGCCAAGGTCAGTGATGATTATGGTCGCCGGCAAACCTTTAATACGGCTGTTGCCGCGGTCATGGAACTCTGCAACGAGGTCAGCAGACACGAAGGAGACTCGGCTGAAGACGCAAGTGTTGTGCACGAGGCACTGACCGCAGCCGTATTGTTACTGGCGCCCATTGTGCCCCATATCAGCGAAGCGCTTTACAGCGTTTTAACGGGCGAGCGCATTCTTTCTGCTACTTGGCCTGTGGTCGATGAAGCAGCACTTACTCGCGACGAGATCGATATTGTGGTTCAAGTAAACGGTAAGGTGAGAGCTAAGATCTCTGTTAGCGCCGATGCGAGCAAAGATGATATTCAAGAAGCGGCATTGGCTCACGAAAATGTTCAGCGTTTCATTGAAGGCGTCAACATCAGAAAAGTGATTGTTGTTCCGGGAAAACTCGTCAATGTGGTTGCTAACTAGGCTCTCTCTGCGAACAACGATCGCCGCGAGCCTCTTAAGTTTGCTTGCTTTGACAGGTTGCGGCTTTGAGTTGCGTGGTCAGAACGCCCGTGCAGAAACGCTAGGGCTCTACCCCATCGCGGTTTTAAGCGCTGCGCCGAACAGTGAATTCACGTCACAGTTGCGCACAGCACTTAGTCGCCTCGGGGCAAGTGTCGTCGAACCCTCTGAAGCCATCTTGATTCTGCAAGTAGGCACAGAGCGCTTTGAGCAGCGAAACCTTTCGCTGACCGCCCGAGCACGTGCTGCGGAACTTGAACTTCGGGCTAGCGTCGATTTTTCACTCCAGCTCGGCGAACAGTGGCTTATCGAAAGCGAGACACTCACCGTTGTTGATCAGATGCTCAACGACCCACTCAATGTGGTTGGAAAAACTGAAGAGCTGAGACTTCTACAGGGTGAATTGCGCGCGACCCTAGTGGAAGCCCTGACTCGCCGCATTGATTACAGGCTCGCGGCAGACAATGCAGATAAGACCTGAACAACTAGAGCAATTCCTCAAACAAGGCCTATCGGCTTGTTATCTCGTAACGGGTGCTGAACCCCTTATCGTCCAAGAATGTGCCGACGCTATTCGTGTTGCCGCAAGGGAGCAGGGGTGTGTCGATAGAGAACGTATAGACGCATCTGATAAAGCCGGCTGGCAAAATCTTTTGCAGAGCGCGAGCGCTATGTCGCTATTCTCCGATCAAAAGCTGATCGAAGTCCAAGTCGAGAGTGGCAAGCCAGGGGCTGAAGGTAGCAAAGCCATCCAAGAATATCTGTCTATGGAGTCTGACGATATCTTGCTTATTGTTGCCGGCAAAATTGATAAACAGTCACAACGTGCTAAATGGTACACGGCCCTAGATCAGCGCGGAGCCATTATCACCGTATGGCCAGTAGGTCGCCGTGAGATGCCCTCGTGGATTCAAGGCCGACTCAAGCAAAGAGGAATGTCTGCTGATCGCGATGCTGTTGCATTACTTGCTGAGCGGGTAGAAGGCAACCTACTGGCAGCTGCGCAGGAAATCGAAAAACTAGCGCTATTGACGGGTGACGCGCACCTGTCGGTTGAAAAAATTGCAGCATCGGTGGGTGATAGCGCTCGCTACAATACATTTGGCATGGTCGATACCGCGCTCGCAGGCGATGCTCGAAGCGCACTGAAAGCACTGCGCGGATTACAAGCGGAGGGAAATGCCGTACCGGTTATATTGTGGCCACTGTCGAAAGAATTGAGACTCCTTATCGACGCTGAAGCGGCCGTACGAAAAGGCACCTCACCCGCCAATGCGCTCGACCGTTTAGGCGTGTGGCGAAGCCGAATAAACTTATTGCAGTCTGCACTGGCACGACACAATCGCGAGTCTCTAGAAGCATGTTTGTCACTCAACTTCGCAGCAGACGGAAGCGCGAAGGGCTACATGCCTGGTAACTGCTGGGACTACCTCGAATCGCTGGTTGTGACGTTGGCCACAGGCGCCGCGCCAGTCATACCGAGACGTCGCGCGTGAAGCCCTGCAAGCCCCAGCACGCCCACCACTGCAGCAAGGGCAAACGCCACAACAAAACCCAGCCACTCGGCGACAGCGCCATGAGTAGCGGCGCCCAGAGCCGGCGCAGCCATCATTGTCATCGACCACAAGCTCATCACTCGACCGTGATACTGCGGGTCTATGATTAATTGCGCTAAGGTCTGACAGGCCGTTCCTGCAAGCGTGGTCGATAAACTCAATAATCCCACCAAGATAAACAAGCTTGGTAACTGAGCTACCCAGACAAGATTGGAGAGTAGGCAGGCTGCAAAAAACATCGCAGCCAGACTCAGATTAAAAAGGTAGCGAACATCTGCCTTCATACGACTCATAATCAAGCCACCCAAGACCGCGCCACTGCCCGCGGCAGCCGTCAGCCAAGCGAGTTCCCCAGGACCACCATCGATTAATCGGCCCGACACTGCTGGCAATAACTCAATAAAACTTCGACCTAGAAATCCGTTGACTAAAGTCAGCGCAAGAATAGTGACGAGCGGCGCCATACTCAGGGCATAGCGAAGTCCATCAATAAATTCACTATTTACACTGCCGTGTGTCCGCTTTTGACGCGCACCCACACCGCCCAATGAATTTAGGATCAAACCGGACGTCGCGAAGATGAAAACCGGGATCATCCAGGCCCAAGCGGCACCGGCTCGAGCAATAACCGCCGCACAAATAGCGGGGCCTAAAATGCGGGCAATATTAAAGGACATCGCTGTCAGCCCCACCGCACTGGGAAGCGCCTCGCGTGGTACGAGCATAGGCACGAGAGCCAAACGCATAGGACTGTGCATTGCCGAGACAGAACCCAGTGCCGTCGCCAAAATCAGCAACACAACCACATTAAGAATGCCGAGATAGCTCGCCAATGCGCCACTCAGCGCAATTGCGCCGTGGATGAGCATCGACCACATCAAACCATGTCTAGGATTAATACGATCAGACTGAACACCAAAGTAGGGCGATAGAATAAGTGCCGGTGCGAGCATGAGTGCACTAACAATTCCAACCCACAAAGCGGACTGGGTAAGCTCCCATGCGTTCCATCCCAGCAGGAATCTCAGCATCCAACTACCCAAACCTGAGCACCAGCTGGCCGGGTAATAGCGCCTAAAACGCGGTTCATTTAACGCGGAATGCTTCACCTGTCGCTTTTCACGACACACAAATGGCGCCTCTCTTGCTTTTCAACAGCAATAGAACTACTGTTTATTTATACAGTATTTTTACTGGTGCTCTCGGGCAGCACCACATCAACTTTGCGGAGCACATCATGAACTACTCTATCGAACAGATCATTAATCGTCCGGATACTTGGCAGGGTGTCGATAACAACACAAATTCGCGCGTTATCTTTACCACCAAATCCGCCAATACAGATTGGCACAATAGACAGAGTGTACCAACGGGTTTCACCTCTCTCGACGAAGAATTGCAGCTTGGCGGTTGGCCAAAGCATGGCGCTGTCGAAGTTTTAAGCGATCACGATGGCTCTGAATGTATGGGGTTGTTTCTGCCAGCCATGCAGCGACTTTCCAATGAAAAGCGCTGGCAAGCATTTATCAATTCGCCGCACACACCGTACGCACCACTATTACGCGCCCACAACATTCCCTCAGAACAAATATTGATGGTTCACCCTAAGCACCGGGATGAAACCTTATGGGCGGCAGAGCAAGCTGTTCGCAGCACCACCTGCAGTACGGTATTTGTGTGGTTAGGGAGCACTCACTACCGTTACGCCGAGATACGCAAGCTACAACTTGCAGCGGCGAGTACCGATACGTTGCTTTTCCTATTTAGATCGAGCGATGCGCTAAAAGATGCAACACCCGTCTCTCTCAGACTGCATATCAACGCTTATCGCGAAGTCACCGTCGTTAAACAGCGCGGCGGTAAGCGAGAAGTCGAGATACGACTCCCTGAAAGTCACCTATTAAAAGTACAGACAGCGCAATCACACACCAAAGCCGTCGCCACGAAAACAGGTACTTTCCTGACACCTGTCGCCTAATCCATTTCCGCGTCCCGCTTCCCCTTCCCCGGGCTCGGCTCCCCTCCGAGCTTCCGGGGTAACCTCTTTATCGCACTTTTTGTTTTAGAAGCATCAACTTTGGGAGATGAATTTTTAAAGCGCTGATTTCCCCTACCCGCTATCTCCTACTATATGCTTGGGAAACATCTGAACACTGTTAGCCAATGCCAGACTTACCGATCAGTCTCGATATTCTGACCATTTTGATCATAACGAGCTTTGTTGCATCTCTGCTGACTGCATCAGTGGGTATTGGCGGTGGCACACTCGTCCTCGCCGTGCTCGTCGTTACCGTTCCTATCGCTGCAGTCGTGCCTCTGCACAGTGTCGTTCAACTCGGCTCGAATACAGGTCGAACGGCCATGACACGACACCACATTTCGAGGCCGTTATTTTGGCCGCTGGTGATGGGTGCCATTATGGGAACCTTACTCGCAGCACCACTTTCCGCATTTTGGTTGAACGAACTACAGTTAACCCTGTTGCTCGCGACATTCACACTCATCGTGACTTGGGTTCCGATACCGGTCGTGAAGACCCACAGTACGCGCCATAACCTACTGTTTAGTATCGCGGTGAGCTTCATTGGTGTTTTTGTGAGCGCTACCGGCCCATTAGTAGCAGCCTTTCTGCGGCATCAAGTAGCGGACAGAAAAGAGCTAGTCGCTACCATGGCAGCAAGCGTGTCGACTATGAACTTTCTACGCATAGTCCTCTTTAGCAGTCTCGGATTTTTTTGGAGCGAGTGGCTCATCACCCTCGCTTTAATGATTGCCGCAGGCTTTGGCGGAACACTCATCGGCTTACAGCTTCTCGGCAGGCTCCCCGAGAAGCTGTTTCAAACCATCCTTAAACTACTTTTAACGATACTCGCGCTATCAATGATCGTCCGAGCCTTTTAAACACAAGGTAACACCCTGAACACCAGCGCAGTGCTTACAACACCGAGCCAGTTACCACTATCCCTGGGCTAGTTGCGAAACCACCATCGCATCGATATTTTCCGCCAGCTTGTTCAATGGCACCGGACCGCTCCCCAGCACCGTATCGTGGAATAATCGTATATCAAATCGATCACCCAAACGCGCTCTCGCATCCTCGCGGAGCTCGACAATGCGTAACTTACCAATCATGTACGCCGTAGCTTGGCCTGGCATCGCGATATAACGCTCGATCGCTTTTATGCAGTCATACTCAGCATTCGGCGTATTCTCGACGAGATAGGCGATGGCTTCCTCACGACTCCAGCGCTTGCTGTGAATACCTGTATCCACGACCAAACGCGCTGCACGCCAAAGCTCCATAGCAAGCTGTCCAAACCGTGAATATGGATCCTCGTAGAACCCCATCTCGTAAGCAAGCTGCTCTGTATATAAGCCCCAGCCCTCGGAGAACGCAGTAAAACTTAGATATCGCTGAATATCGGGCACCCCTTCAAGCTCAGCCGTTATGGCCCGCTGAAGATGATGACCTGGAAGCCCCTCATGAAATGCCAAGGCCTCTAGATCGGTTTTTGGCATCGCAGCCATGTCATACAAATTGGCGTAAAAAATACCTGGGCGCGAACCATCTGGTGGCGGGCTTTGATAAAACGCTTTACCCGCGTTTCGCTCACGGAAAGGCTCGACACGCTTCACGATCAGCTCAGCTTTTGGCAGCACGCCAAAGTACTCAGGAAGTTTTTTCTCCATTCGAGAGAGCGCATCGCGTGCACTGACGAGATACGCCTCTCGCCCTTCATCCGTATTCGGAAAACGCAGCGACTGATTTTCGCGAACAAACACGAAAAACTCCTGCAAGCTCCCTTCGAAACCAACCTCGGTCATGATCTCCAGCATTTGACCATGGATGCGCGCAATATTTTCCAGACCTAGCTGGTGCACCTCGTCCGCGGTGAGGTCTGTCGTTGTATACCACTGTAACAATTGCTGATAGAAAGCTTCGCCATCAGGCAGACGCCATATCCCATCATTGGGTGAGGCTAATTCACTCTGCTTCTCGATCACACTGATGAAGCGCTTGTAGGCCGGCTTGAAGGCGTCAATAAGCGCTGTTCTGCCCGCATTTACTAATCGAGCAGTTTCATCCTCGGGCAAATCAAGCGCCGAGACCTTCTTTTGAAAATCCGCCCAAACCGGTGAAACTGCCTCTGAATTATCAAATGGTTGCCCCGTGATCACATTGTTAGACGATTCGAGAATCGCCGGATACATCCAATCAACGAGATAAAGTCCTTTCTCGGCACGCAGTTCGAGCTGCTCGATGACCTCCCCGAGGTAGCTCTGTACATTTTGGATTCGATCGACGTAGGCCTCAGCGTCACTTAGATCCGACACACGGTGAATATTGATGAGCGAGCTGGGAATTTGAGTATGTGCACCACCGAATTGGTGAAGCGCGTAACGGTGGTGCCGAAAGTCGTCCATCGCCAATGATCGCTCTAATGACATGCGGTAGAGATCAAAAGAAAGCTTTCCTGCATCGGGTAACGCAGCTCTATCGAACGCAGCCAGATCGATGAGACCCTGTTCCATGCGGACACGCTCTTCATCATTGAACGCCTCAGACTGAGGATTCCATTCACCGTGCCGATCCTTGACACCCAAATAGCTTGCGGTGAAGGGTTGCCGCGAGAGGTTGTCAGCAAACACCTCGGCGAGGTAGGCGTTAAGCCGCTCGTGTTCCGAAATCGAAGCGTCTGCCGTATCACCAGTAAGGTTCTGACCTATTTCCGAAACAGCAACCTTCCCCTCTGATTGCTGTGAATCAGCTTCGCCGCAACCCACGAGCGAGAGACTCAAAAAGCTACCAATAATAAAAAGCAGAATATTTCGGTTCATCACGATTTCTCACACAAAAAAATAGAACGCGATGATAGCTCAGTTAACACCGAAAATTGGCGCTGCGTTTGTGCTTGCCTGAACATGGCTCGAACCTTAAGGTCTAATGACGAGACGTGGAGAATAAATTGTGTCGCAGGGACCTATACCAACCGATGCGCAAAAGCATCTCGATGAGAGCATAGCAGAGACGCTTGATGCCACTCGCACTCGCGCGAAAGAAAAGCGTCACAGTAAAGGTTATCGAACAGCAAGAGAGAATTTGCAGGACCTGGTCGATGAAAACAGCTTCATTGAGTATGGTCAGTTAGCCGTTGCCGCGCAACGCGACCGCCGCGACGCATCCACGCTTCGCGTTGATACCGCTGCTGATGGCGTTATCACGGGCACTGCCACCATTAATGCCGCACTTTGCCCGGATGAGCGTACCGACGTTGCCGTTGCGGTATACGACTACAGCGTTCTTGCTGGAACTCAAGGCTTTTTTCACCACCAAAAGCTCGACCGTATCTTTGAAATTGCCGAGCGAGAGCGCCTGCCTTTTGTCATGTACACCGAAGGTGGCGGCGGACGCCCGGGCGATACGGATGTAAAAGTCAATATAGCAGGCCTGAACAGCACTTCCTTTAGCCGTTGGGCTGGCCTCACGGGGAAAGTACCTCGAATTACCGTGAACAACGGTTATTGCTTTGCGGGCAACGCAGCACTCTTTGGCGCAGGCGATGTTCGCATTGCAACAAAGAGCTCATCTATTGGTATGGCGGGGCCTGCCATGATTGAAGGTGGTGGCCTAGGCATCTTTCACCCTGACGAAATTGGTCCGGTTAATACACTGTGTAATGTTGGCGCCGTCGATCTACTTGCAGAAGATGAAGCTCACGCGACTGCACTTGCCAAATGGACCTTAAGTTATGCACAGGGAGTCACCGCGTCGGGCGATGTCGCAGATCAAACCGCGCTGAGGACCTCCCTTCCTGAGAACCGGCGGATGGCTTATGACGTCCGAAAAGTAATGAATATCTTGTTCGATCAGCAGTCGGTCTTGGAACTACGTCCTGTCTATGGCCGCGCTGTGGTCACTGCACTTGCGCGTATTCAAGGCCATCCTGTCGCCGTTATTGCCAGCGATTGCCGCCATTTAGGCGGTGCCGTTGATGTCGACGCGGCTCGAAAGGCCGGGGAAATGATGGAGTTGGCGAAGCGGTGGCGGTTACCGATTGTCTCTCTCGTTGATACCCCCGGTTTCATGGTTGGCCCCGAGAGCGAGGCCATGGGCGCGGCAAAGGTCATGCCTGAACTCTTCAACACCGCAGCCGGCGTCACAACGCCTTGGGTCGGTCTCTTCCTACGACGCGGTTATGGCTTGGGTGCAATGGCACTTGTTGGTGGCTCCTTCGAATTCCCAACACTCACAGCTAGCTGGCCACAAGGCGAATTTGGCGGCATGGGCCTTGAAGGCGCTGTTCGATTAGGCTTCAAAAAAGAGCTGGAAGCGACGCCTGCCGGTGAAGCGCGCGATGCGCTGTATGAAAAACTCGTTGCGGAGATGTACCAAAAAGGTCGCGCCACCGAAGCGGCGGCCTACCTCGAGATCGATATGGTGATAGACCCAGCGGAAAGTCGCGCAGTTATCCTGCGAGGGCTTGGTTTATGAGCCCCGGGGGCTATAAGTCTTGGAGTTTTTAAGCCATAGACTTATTAGGCCCTAGCTTTCAAGGCCTGAGTTTATGAGAAATGGGTAAAGTGCAAATCCGCGCGGCAGGCTAACAAATGTAATGCACCACTTGCTCTAAAGAACCCACCAATATACTGTATAAATAAACAGTATATTGGTGCCCCAAGTGCTCTGGCTTTGCTTACACTTCCCAAAACTCCCTCTTGAAGCATTGGCATCCAAGCCCATGTGTAATGACGATATTTTACGTGTGGTCATTGAGGGACAGCGCGCCGTTACCTGCGACGATGAGGTCGAGGCACTCGGGGTAACACCGGGGCTCAAACAATCCACTGTAAGCGGTTTACTCAGTGGTCACCCGCTTAAACTGCTATCCAGAGCCCCTGAAGAAGAACTCAACGTGCTCAAGCGCCTTCGGCAATGGGCCTATTCAATTACTCCTACCCTTACGCTATGGCGAGATAACTGCCTTCAACTAGAAATCGGTCGCTGCTTATTGATCCATGGCGGTTTAGAGCACTTAATCGAAAAGATCACCGCCGAACTCGACCGGCGTGGCTTTACTACACATATGGGTATAGGCCCAAGTCAGGAAAGCGCCTGGCTGTTCAGTCAAACCAACCTCACCTCCGAAGCATCGCAACTCGATGATGGTGCATCGCTAGAGGCACGGCTGGGGCCCATTGCCCTTCACCGACTTGATACATTTGAGAAAGATATCTCTGCGCTCAACAAAGCCGGCATTCATCGCTTCGGTGAACTCCTAGCACTCCCTCCAGAGAGCCTAAAGCGACGCTGTAGTCAGGCGTTCTGCAACTGGGTTGATCGACTTTTATGTCGGGTTGAAGTCGCAATAGAAGACTTCCACCCCGAGCCTGAATACAGTGATATTGCCTGGCTGGGCTACGGATCTACAAACAATCAAGAACTCATCTACCCCATGGAGCAATTACTTCAGGGCTTCTCGCAGTTCTTGAGAAATACTCAGCTGCAAACACAGCACATACGCTGGAATTTCATTGCAGTCCAAGGTGAAAGCCCGCAACTACACGTGCACAGCAGTGAGTGTCATAACGACCCTAATCGTTGGTTAGAGCAATCACGCTTAAAACTAGAAAGACTTCAATTTGATGATCTGATCGAAGGCATTTCACTCACAGCCTGCGAGCTCAGCTCGGCGCAGCTCACAACGCAAGATCTGTTTCTCGAGTCCAAAAACCAAGAACCTTTATCGCAACTCATCGACCGTTTGCGCAGTCGATTGGGCTTCCAAGCAGTGTCACATGTTTATGAACGTACAGAGCACTTACCTGAGCACTGCTCATTTGCAGATTCTAATCAACTCGACACAGCGACAGCCAAGACAAAAAACTTGCGTCGACCTTTTTGGTTACTCAAGTCACCGCAACCGATTAGCCAGCGTGGTAACCAACTGTATTGGATGGATGCACTGGAGATTATTAGTGGACCGGAGCGTCTCGAAGACTGTTGGTGGAGCCAACCCACAAGTCGAGATTATTACATTGCAAAAACAAGTGCAGGCCAGCCGGTCTGGATATTTCAAGACCGACACAATCGCTGCTGGTTTCTACAAGGAGTCTTCGAGTAGTGAAATATTTCATTAATATGACTCTTTTATTTCAAAAATATTTCATTTAAGTTACAGAAGTGGTAATAAATAAGTGTGGAAAACCAACACAACGCTGTGAAGCGATAGTACGCCGTGAGGCGTAAGGAGATAGAAATGAACAGAATTAAGAACTTAGCAATAGGCCTCTGCGTTTTAGGGGGTATGCACATCTCAGGAGCATCTGCTGAGGTAGTGCAAGACTGCATACTAAGCGGCGAAGTCGTCAGTAGTAATCAGCAATCCTCTGAGAAAGTGCGCGTCCGATTCCATAAGATGGAGCACGGCGAACTCGCAAACTGCAACTTAAAAGGTCGGGCTAAACGCGGCCGAGTTGATGCAGACATTACGATGACAGGTCTTGATCTACCAAAGGGCAGTAAGGTCACTTATGCCTTCCAACAGACACGATCAGAGGCTAACTGGCAGCTTCTCAGTGTTCAGCGCCCTGTTTTACTGACGTCCAAAGACTAAATAGTAAGCAATCTATACAGCGTCACCTGGATCCTTTTCAGGTGACGTTTGTCTATCACCAATTAAGCTGAAATCTTTTGAACAGGCTTCTAGAAATCATTACCCATGCGGTAGTAAATCTGAAGCAACGCCTCAATCTGCACTTTTATCCTGTTCGTTTGTCTCATCGTTTTATCTCGCTTTTACCCTGGCACTGCTTGGCACCTTTGACGGCGAACTTAGACCTACAAACTCAAGATAAGCCTCAAAAAACTCAGTGATAAAACGTTAAAGGGTCGAAAACTCCGACCCCAAGCTGCGACCATTACAGTTGTAACAAACGCACTGGCAAATCTATCGGCATTATTGTGTCGCCGGCCAAATTAGCTCAGACGTATCGAAACCGAGTTGCTCGCTTTGTGTCAGGAACGCCTCTCGCACCGACGCACTTACCTCAGGCTCGCGTGATAACAACCATAGATAGTCAGTGTTATAGCCGGCAACAAATGCGTAACTGTAGTCTTCAGCCAGCTCAAAGACCGCGTAGGTTCCATAAAACGGCCCAAAAAATGAAACCTTCAAATGAGCAACGTCTTCGTCCCCCATCGGCTTGGCAACGCCCTCAGCTTGACGCCATTCGCCCTTCTTCGTGTTAAAGCCTTTGTTCAATACCGAAATCGACCCATCCTCATTAGCCGCATAGGTCGCTGTCACACGCTCAAGATTTCGCTCGAAGCTATGATCCAAACGTGCAATTTCGTGCCAGGTACCCAGATAGCGCTCGGAGTCAAAACCGGTAACTGGCGTCACACCATCGGGCAAGCCAGTGCAAGCACTGAGTAAAAAAAGCGATAACACGCCAAGTCGCTTGAGCATGTGATGCCCTCCTTTTGGTAAATCACTGACAGAGTATGAACGACTACTCGGAGTGATATGAGGATTATTTCAAAAAGTCCTATACTGTATAAAAATACAGTACTTTTAAAATGTCATACGCTGAACTTCACTGTCTGAGTAATTACAGCTTCTTACGGGGCGCTTCGCACCCACAAGAGCTCGTAGAGCAAGCGGCGCACCTTGGTTACTCCGCACTCGCCATTACCGATGAATGCTCACTAGCTGGCGTCGTTAAAGCACACGTGACTGCCAAAGAACTCAACTTCAAACTCATTATTGGTAGTGAGTTCACGGTCAGCGAAGGCTTGAAGCTCGTTGCTATCGCACCCTCACGGGTGGCGTACGGTGAATTATCCAGTCTTATCAGTCGATCTCGGCGACGCAGTGAAAAGGGGCACTACCTCACCCACTTAAGGGATATCTACTTTCACTTAAAGCGCTGCTTCATCATTTGGCTACCCGACGATATTGATACAGAACGCCATCACGCAGAGGCCCTTGCACGACGCTGCCCGGACCGATTTTGGATTGGCATCCATCAACTCTTAAGACATGACGACTTGCTGAGACTCGAAGAAATACAAGCGCTTGCTGATGAGATACATGTTCCAACACTTGCTTGCGGTAGTGTTGAAATGCACTCCGCGAGCCGGAAAATGTTGCACGATGTCGTCACTGCAATACGCCACAACACGGCAATACACGATTTAGGTCAGCTTCGACTGCCGAATAGTCAGCAACACTTGCGACGGCTCGATAAACTCATACCGCTCTACCCTCAGACGCTTATTGGCGAAACGCTGCGTCTAGCCCAACGCTGCAACTTCAGTCTGGATGAATTGCGGTATGAATACCCTGAGGAAGTTGTACCCAAGGGCCACACTGCAAATAGCTATTTGCGTGACTGTGTAACGCAGGGAGCGTCTAAACGCTGGCCACAGGGAGTCCCCTCTGCTATTCACGAACGCATAGAGCGCGAACTCGCCCTCATTACCGAGCTTAATTACGAGTACTACTTTCTGACGGTGTACGACATTGTCAATTTTGCGCGCACGCGAGGCATCTTATGTCAGGGGCGAGGATCAGCAGCCAACTCGGTTGTCTGTTACTGCCTGCACATTACCGAAGTCTCACCCGAGCAGGTCTCTTTACTCTTCGAGCGCTTTATCTCTCGCGAGCGCGATGAGCCACCTGATATCGACGTTGATTTTGAGCACGAGCGACGAGAAGAAGTCATCCAATACATCTATCAGAAATACACGCGCCGCCGAGCGGCGCTTGCCGCGACAGTTATTACCTACCGATCTCGAAGTGCCGTACGTGACGTTGGTAAGGCGCTGGGTATGGACGCGGTCTTCGTCGAAGACTTAGCGAAGTCGCTCGCCTGGTGGAATCGAGAGCGTGAGCTCACAGCAAAGTTTAAGGAACAGGGCATACAAGCTAGCAGTCAGCAGGCCGATATTTTCTTGCGCATGACACAACAAATATTGGGGTTCCCCCGACACTTATCTCAACACGTTGGTGGTTTTGTCATTAGCCGCGGCCCTATTTCAAACTTGGTGCCGGTGGAAAATGCCAGCATGCCCGATAGGACTGTTATTCAATGGGACAAAGAGGATATTGAATCACTAGGGTTGTTGAAGGTAGATATCTTGGCATTGGGGATGCTCTCTGCCATCAAGAAATCATTAGCGCTCGTCCAGCGAAGAAATCCCTCGATAACACGCATCCAAGATATCCCTAGCGACGATCAGGCAACATTCCGGATGCTTCAGACTGGCGATTCATTGGGTGTCTTCCAAATTGAATCACGCGCTCAAATGTCGATGCTCCCGAGGCTAAAACCTAATTGCTTTTACGATCTCGTCATTGAGATCGCTATTGTCCGGCCTGGCCCGATTCAAGGCGACATGGTGCACCCATACCTTCGCAGACGTACGGGGCTAGAGCCGATCACTTACCCAGATCCCGCCATCAAATCTGTATTAGAGAGCACCCTAGGTGTGCCTATCTTTCAGGAGCAGGTGATTCGACTCGCCATGGTCGCCGCAGGATTCAGCGGAGGAGAGGCTGATTCGCTTCGCCGTGCCATCACGAACTGGGGTCGTAACAGCAAGCTGCTGACCTTTGAGCACAAGCTAAAAGCGGGCATGTTGAAACGGGGTTATAGCCCCGATTTTGCCGATCAGCTGTTTAATCAAATCAAAGGTTTTGGTGGCTATGGGTTCCCTGAATCACACTCGGCAAGTTTTGCCTTATTAGCCTATGTCTCAGCGTGGCTGAAACGTCACTACCCCGGTGCTTTTTACGTCGGCCTCTTGAACAGCCAGCCTATGGGCTTTTACACCCCCTCACAGCTTGTACAAGACGCCGAGCGACATGGCGTTAAAAGCCTACCCATTGACGTTAATGCTAGCGACTGGGATCACCGCTTAATAGACGGTGGACCACAGCAAAGGGAGGTAATACAGCTCGGCTTGAGATTAGTGAAAGGACTAACTAAACGCGGCGCAGAACAACTCATCGACGCACGTCGTAGTGGTCAGTTTGTCTCTATCCTTGATATTAAGCGGCGCGCAAGGCTCGACAAGGATGATTTAGAGGCCCTCTCTGCTGCCGATGCATTACGAGCGCTTACGGGCAACCGCCATCAAACGCATTGGGCAATCATGGCCGTCAAAGATTCACGCCCTTTACTGCCTGAAATCCACACATATGACAACGATGACGCTGGCACGATTACGGCACCATCAACCACAGAGAACGTTATCTTTGATTATCAGAGTACAGGCCTAACCTTACGTTCGCATCCGTTAGCACTTCTTCGCCAGCAAAAGCCGTTTAGTCAGTGCCGTAAACAATCAGAACTGATAAATATGGGGAGTCAGCGCTTTGTCCGCACCGCAGGACTGGTAACCTGCAGACAACGCCCCGGAACTGCATCAGGCGTTGTCTTCCTAACGCTGGAAGATGAAACCGGAAATATCAACGTCGTCGTGTGGCCAAAAATTCAAGAGCGCTTTAGAGCGGCTCTGATGACCGCACAACTGCTATTAGTAAAAGGCACCGTAGAGTCACGCGACGGGGTCACACATGTCATTGCGAGCGGACTATACGATCACAGCAGTGCCCTTAGCGAGCTCGCGGTTAAATCACGAGATTTTCACTAACGGCAAGCCTACTGCCTTTGTCTCTGTAACGCTTAGTTCAGAGGCTGGCTAAATATTACTAAAGAAAAAATGTCTACGGCCGGCTTTTTCCAAACGTAGCTAGATGAGCAGACTCCTGCGACCAAGCTGCGCCTTATAACTCCCAGGTGACCCTAAAAAATCATGGGTGTCGTGGCCATCGTGAAAGAGACCGTCGGGAACGTGATTGCTATGAACCTACCCTCATCTACTTAATAGAAGGTCTAGTTTGTTTCCGCCTATTGACGTGGTCTCACGAATCCGGCGTTGCAAGGGATACCGTAATAGGCTGCCCCTCGATACCGGCGTAAACAACCAAAATAATGGCGTCGTCATCGCCAATATTAGCGCCACCGTGCGCTTGATTAATGAGCTCTATAACCGCATCACCGGCACGAGCAATGTGTGTGTCACCGGAGTCTGTGCGAACCTCAATCGTCCCCTGTACAACGACCCCCGCAGTCATAAAGGGATGTTTGTGGAGGGGCAAGGCTTGCCCGGCGGGAATAGTGATCTTCGCGACCGTAACCTCAGGCGTTCCCTCTGAATAGTGAGGTAACGCATTACCCTTCCAATCGACCGTCGACTTGGCTAACACATCAACCTCAATGGACTTCCCGGCCGTTGCTGATTCCTGTGCGACAAGGTGATGACTCGCAGCTAAAAGTCCCACTGTTATTAACAACACCCACCCTCGTTGTAGTCGATTGATATGTGTTAGCTGGAACGATTTAAACAACACCACTTTGTCACCTATTAAAAAAGACCCGCTATAAATTAAAAAAGAGGATGCTCATAGCACCCTCTTTTGCCACATGACACCCACTATACGCCTAGCAGGAAGTCCAACCAAACAACAGAATACGCTGGAGTTAGGCTTCGAACTACCCGAGGCTGGATACCTAATTGTTGAGCATGTCGTCCACTGCTCACCACGCTTTTTTGCCGCTGGCATTCTATTGCGAAGTTACGTTAGCTTGATCCTGAGCCCACTAATGTCGAAGCTTTATTAACGCTAATGCTTCAGTCAATCGCCTCGCTACTGGTTAGCTTGGCATAACGGGCCTTAACGTAATCCAACATTGTGTCAGCGTCAGACACCTCGAAAGGATCCTCTGTGTGATTGTCCTCAAGCCCCGGCTCGACAAATGTCTTCTCAATAGCGCCATCGTTGACCAACATTGAATAACGCCAAGACCTGAGTCCGAACCCGAGATTTGATTTATCAACCAGCATTCCCATCTTTCGGGTGAACTCGCCGTTACCGTCAGGTATCAGCCGAACCCTATTCGCGCCCTGCTCTAAACCCCATTTGTACATAACGAAGGCATCGTTAACCGACACGCAAACCACTTCATCAACACCATACTTTTGAAAGTCTTCAAAAAGCGCCTCATAACGCGGCAGGTGCGATGTGGAGCACGTAGGGGTAAACGCACCTGGCAGTGCAAACACAACTACGGTTTTCCCAGCGAACAGCTCAGCAGTTGTCGTTGGTTGCCACTTGAATGGGTTTGAGCCCGCGATCGACTCATCGCGAACGCGTGTTTGAAAAACGGTTTTAGGGATATAGCTTGTCATGCACTCTTCCTCTCTGGTTAGCGATAGAAGAAGTATGCTTTACCCAAGAAGAATGGCAAAACCGATTAAAAAGTAAAAATAGATCGGTTTTTTCGATTGCTAACCATCAGAGGAAACCGATGCCTGCAGTTCCCCCATACCTGTCTGCTGGACCAGAAACTCAATGGGACGGCAACAAACCTGACAGTCTTCCACGTATTCTTGCCCAACATCCTCGGGGTTTAGCAACACGCAGATCGACTCCCAGCAGTATGGGCAGTCAATCCACGTCTCTTGCAGAGCACGATCCAAAGTGACTACCCGGCCGCTCTCAACTGATCGCCCTCGACCTCTCGTGAGGTGAAGATGAGTGCCCCGTCGGCAATTGCCGTGTCACGGAACATCTTCCGATCTTTACGATAGTTCTGAGGATTAACCCATGGCATTTGAGTGCCCTGCCGAGGCATCTTCGGCAACATACGTTGCATGTAGCCCGCCGAGAAATCGTGAATCCAGTATCGCTTCTCCATCGTCCGTTCAAGGATTTCAGGAATACGCGGCGTGGCCTGATCGTAACCAAATTCATCCATATGATTGAGGACGCGACAAACCCATTCGGCTGTAAGGTCTGCGCGCAACGTCCAAGACGCATTAATATAGCCAAAGGTCTGGACCATATTGGGTATGTTGGAACACATAACGCCTTTGTACGTCCACTCGTCAGCAAAGTTGATCGGCTTGCCATCCACGACGAAGTCCGCGCCACCTAAATTTAGGAGCTCGATGCCCGTTGCCGATACAATAATATCCGCCTCAACATGCTCACCGGAGTCGGTCATCACACCCGTCTCATCGATGTGGGAGATCGTGTCTGTCACGACGTCAGCTTTTCCCGCGCGCAGCGCCGTAAACAAGTCGTCATCAGGCACTAAACACAATCGCTGATCCCAAGGATTATAGGACGGGGTAAAGTGCTTTTTCACATCGACAACATCACCGATAGCTTTTTCAACCTCATCAAGCAGCATGGTTGCCACTTTCTCGGGCTGGGTGCGCGTTCGGTTATAGATAAGTTGTTGCCACAATGTATTTCTGAATCGAATAAGACCATAGGCCCAGCTCGAAGGCAGAATTTTTCGCGTGAAATTAGCGATCCGATCCACTGAGGGTCGCGACACCACATAAGTGGGCGACCGCTGTACCATTGTTACTTTCTCGGCCTTTAGCGACATGTTTGGCACCAAGGTCATCGCTGTCGCGCCCGATCCAATTACAACGACCTTCTTGTCCGAATAATCCAAGTCTTCTGGCCAAAACTGCGGGTGTACCCATGTTCCCGTAAAGTTCTCACGTCCCTTAAACTCGGGTTGATGCCCCGCGTCATAGTTGTAATAACCCGAACACATCAGCAGAAAATTGCAGGTGTAGTAAACAGTCTCGTTACCGGTCTCTACGGTTAATAACCAAGTCGCAGACTCCGATGACCAAGAAGCCATAATCATCTTTTGTCCAAAACGGATCTTGTCTCGGATGCCATGCTCGTCAGCGGTTTCATTGACGTAATTCCAGATTGCGGGGCCGTCTGCAATAGTCTTTTCATCTCGCCAGGGCTTAAAGTTATAGCCGAGCGTGTGCATATCTGAATCAGACCGAATACCGGGGTAACGAAAAAGGTCCCAAGTTCCACCGATGGCCTCTCTTCGCTCGATGAGCATGTAGTCTCGATCAGGACAGCTCCTCTGTAAGTGGACCGCAGCACCAATCCCAGAGAGTCCAGCGCCCACTATCATGACATTGGTATGGATAGCCATTTCCGGCGACGTATTGGTATTCATAGCTTCTTCCTTACAACTCCAAGCACACACTATTGCGGACGAAACTAATCACCCAGCGCTGACCGTCCTCGCTCTGCGGCGATCCTTAGGCGAAGTGCATTGAGCTTAATGAAGCCCTCCGCATCCGCTTGGTCATACTTTCCCGCGTCGTCCTCAAATGTCGCAATCGCATCATCAAACAACGAATCCGTCGACCGCCTTCCAGTTACCGTCACATTACCTTTATAGAGCCGTACACGCACATCACCGTTGACCACAGTTTGCGAATCATCAATCGCCTTCTGCAGCATGAGACGCTCGGGTGCCCACCAGTAGCCGTTGTAAATCAACTTGGCATAGCGCGGCATGAATTCATCTTTCAAATGCGCGACTTCTCGATCGAGTGTAATGGACTCAATGGCGCGATGGGCACGCAACAAGATTGTTCCGCCGGGCGTTTCGTAACAACCGCGAGATTTCATACCCACGTAGCGATTCTCAACGATATCTAGACGGCCAACACCATGAGCGCCGCCCACCTGATTCAAGTACGCGAGCACGCTAGCCGGCGACATTACCTGACCATCGATGGCTACCACATCGCCTCGCTCAAACGTCAGCGTGAGCTCGTGGCCTGATTCAGGCGCCTCCTCGGGAGACACAGACCAGCGCCACATTGATTCTTCCGGCGGACACCAAGGGTCCTCGAGAACACCGCCTTCATAGGAGATGTGCAGCAGATTAGCGTCCATCGAATAGGGTGACTTTTTAGATGCACTTGAAAAGTCGACCGGGATATTACGCTCAGCACAATAAGCCATCAGCGATTCACGGGAGTTGAGATCCCATTCTCTCCAAGGCGCTATCACCTGAATACCGGGCTTTAACGCGTAGGCACCCAGTTCAAAACGAATTTGGTCATTACCCTTGCCAGTAGCACCATGAGAAATCGCATCAGCGCCCGTCTCATTAGCAATTTCCACTAAGCGCTTCGCGATGAGGGGGCGAGCAATAGAGGTGCCCAATAAGTACTCACCCTCGTAGATCGTATTCGCCCGAAACATGGGAAATACGAAGTCGCGAACAAACTCTTCTTTAAGGTCATCGATGTAAATTTCTTTAACACCCAACGCCTCGGCCTTCGCTCTGGCTGGCTCGACCTCCTCACCCTGTCCAATATCGGCGGTAAAGGTTACTACCTCACAGTCATAAGTATCTTGAAGCCACCGAACGATGACAGAGGTGTCCAGACCACCCGAGTAGGCCAAAACGACCTTATTAACGTTACTCATTAATTACTCCCAAACTAAGCGGTGAAGTTTACGCGCGCTGATGCTCGATGGACAGCCGATCACTGTTAAACTACGCGAGCAATTCGCAAAAGGGCGTTAAATGTCTCGTATCACTATCACCAAACCCGACGATTGGCATATTCATCTAAGGGATGGTGCCATGCTCGACCGTACGGTCAATGATGTCGCCGCTTGGGCAAATCGCGCGGTCGTTATGCCCAATCTCACGCCTCCAGTAAAAACGCTCGAAGATGCTCTAGCGTATCGAGATCGTATTATATCTGCCCTTAACAGTGACCGCGGTAACCCCCGCTTCGAACCACTGATGACGTTGTATCTCACCGACGCCACATCGCCCGAGACTATCAAGGAAGCGGCAGCGTCCCCCTCGGTCTGCGGTGTCAAGTTGTACCCCGCAGGTGCCACAACAAACTCCGCTGCGGGTGTGACGGGACTGGAAGCGCTAAAGCCCACTCTCGCCGCGATGGAGGAATGTGATTTACCGCTATTAGTCCACGGCGAGGTTACGGACCACGATATCGATATCTTCGATCGGGAGGCGGTATTCATCGAAAGAACATTGGCCCCGCTGGTTGAAGAGTTCCCAAATTTACGAGTTATCTTAGAACACATTACAACAAAAGATTCTGCTGATTTCGTAGCCTCTGAGAGAGAAGGTGTGGCGGCGACCATTACACCTCAGCACTTACTTTTTGATCGTAACGACATGCTGGTTGGTGGCATACGGCCACATTTGTTCTGTTTACCCATCTTGAAGCGCCGTCAGCACAAGGAAGCACTTAGGGCCGCGGCAGTATCCGGCAATCCTAAATTCTTCCTAGGAACGGACTCGGCACCACATACGGTTGAGACGAAAGAGTCCTCCTGCGGCTGTGCCGGCTGTTACACAGCACATGCCGCCCTGCCGTTTTACGCCGAAGTATTCGAGGAAGAAGGTGCTCTCGATAGACTCGAAGGTTTTGCTAGCCACTTTGGTCCCGACTTTTATCGCAAGCCAAGGAATTTAGAGCGTGTCACCTTAGTAAAAGTCGACCATCCCTCACCCCAAAGCCTGAGCTTCGGCGACAGCACGGTAACGCCGCTTCGCGCGGGTGAGACACTAACCTGGCGTTTGGAAGTCTCAGAATGAGTGAGTCTGCCTCTATCAAAATGAAGCATCGCTTCAGAGGATTTCTACCTGTAGTCATTGATATAGAGACCGGTGGCTTCAATGCGGCCACGGATGCAATGTTGGAGATAGCCGCCACCTTCTTCACTCTTACAGACGAGGGTCACCTTGAGGTGAGTCACTCACTCGCACGAAATGTAGACCCCTTTGAGGGCGCAAATCTCGAGCCGTCCGCATTGGAATTTACGGGCATAGACCCAGAAAACCCGCTACGCGAGGCGGTACCCGAAGCCATTGCCTTGGGAGATATATTCTCTGAAGTTCGCCGCGAAGTGAAAGAGCACGGCTGTAACCGTGCCATTCTTGTTGGCCATAACGCACACTTCGATGCGGGTTTTCTAAATGCCGCAGCGGAACGTTGTGACATAAAGCGGAATCCCTTTCACCCGTTTTCACACTTCGACACATCAACGCTGGCCGGTCTTGCGTACGGACACACGGTATTAGCACAAGCCTGCAAGCGAGCAGGCATTGACTTCAGCAATAGCGAAGCGCACTCGGCGGACTATGACGCCAAGAAAACCGCTGAATTGTTCGCAGGGATCGTAAACCGCTGGCAAGATTTGGGTGGGTGGATTTGGCCCGAAGAGCCCCCCGCAGACGCCGAATAACTCAGCCTGAAAGCTCACTCAAGATTGCATCGAGTGCCTCGACGAGCTCGTGAACGTCAGTGATACCAAGTAGGTCGTACTTCGTTGCACTGTCGACGGGTAAAAGCTGCAAAAGCGCAAAACAAACTTGCCAAGCATCACCTGTATCGACTGTCATCCCCAACTTCCTCACGTCGGGGTGCCGCTGTAATCCCGCAAGCACATCGATCATGGAGCGCCCCGTCTCCGGCAGTGCCACTGAGGGGAGCGTAGGATCGACCTCAACCGAGGCCATGTTTAAACCCGAGTCCTCTCGCCAAGTCTCCTTGATATGGAAGCGTTCACCTCCCTCGATGGTAATCCCGAGAAGCCCATTGGGTAACTGGTCCCAGTCAACAATGCTTGCCACAGTGCCATAGGCACCCAAATCGAGACTCGTTTTAGAGGCCTGAGCTACTTCCGACCCTTTTCGAATCCAGACAACCCCGAAACCCGTTCCCTCGCGCATACAAGCGGAAATCATATCGATGTAGCGACGCTCAAATATTTGTAGCGGTAATCGCCCATAAGGTAGTAACAAGGTGCCAAGAGGGAAAAGGGGCAGATCAATCAAACTTATCTCCTTGCGGATCGCTCATTGTTTCGAGATCGAGCAGCAACAGTAACGCTTCCTCTCGTGAATTCCCGCAGAACTCTAGCTCTGCACGAAATTGACTACAGCACTGGGGACGCCGTGGGTCATTAAAAAGCGCGCATAAACCATCACTGTCATGATGAACACAACGCTCTCCTTTCGCTTTGCCCTGCGGCATTCCGAAAAACGGCGTATGGATGGCAGGTATAATGCAACACGCACCACAACCAGCTCGGCACTCCATCAACACGCCATTAACCGCGCTCTGGGCCTAATGGCTGGAACGCGAGTATCAATTTAGGCAACAAGAGAAGCGCGCCCATTACAGCTGCAAGCATCGCCATAACAGTTAGCACACCAAAATAGATGCTAGGCGTAAAATTCGAGAGCGTTAACATAGAAAAGCCAACAACGACTGTCAGAGTGGTGTAGTACATCGCGCGACCAATACTCGAGTGGCTGCGGTACATCGCTTCGCGATAGTTTCCATCGATTTCAAACTCGCGTCTGAACCGGTGAATGTAATGGATGCAATTATCGACCCCCATACCCACCACAATAGCGGCAATCGTGATCGTCATAATGTCTAGCGGAATCCCAGCCAAACCCATTACACCCAGCACCAAGCCCGCCGCTAAGATATTGGGCGCCAGTCCCAATAGGGCGAGTGAAACAGATCGAAATAGTGTCAAGAACATGACTCCAATGGCCAAGAATACAGCGCCCAACGTCAATATCTGTGAAGCGTAGAGGCTTTGCAGTACATTGTTGTACAGCACAAGTAGCCCGGTAAATTTGACGCGGGTCGCATCCAGGCCCGTCTCTACCAGTATCTGATCGTATAGCGACTCCAGATACTCTGCGCGACGTAATGTTTCACTTGTTTCCATCGCCCGAACCGTGACCCTGGCCTGTTGTTCAACGGGGTCGTAATAGGGTGCGATCAGCACATCGGCCACGTCTGAGGGCAAGCTCCTCTCGATGAGCGCAAGCTCGACCCCACCCAATTTATCGTCGTAAAGGCGGTCCATAACAGAAAAACCTGTCGACAATGAGAGGACTTTGCCGGACTCAGGTCGCGCGTCGACGATGTTATGTACTTGATCTATAAGTTGGCGCCCTTCGAGGGTAAACCAATAACCGACCTCAGCCGAGTTCTCGTCGGCAAACGATACGTCCTCGCCGAAGGGATCATCACCCCAGAGCCCATCTTCGTCATCCACAAACTCATCACTGTCAAAATCATCACCGAAGCCACTGTCAAAACTCAGATCATCAGCCCCAAAGCGCTCATCCATCGAAATGTCGTCGACACGCGCAGTCTCCAGTGCAGTAAGGTCATCTACCTCTGAGGCACTCTCCGCGGGTGGGTACAAGATTATGTCGAGCGGTATCGTTCCACCAAGGCGAGAATCAAGAAGCTCCATACCTTGATAAATCTCGGTCGTATCTTTGAAATAGTCGATGAAACGGTTTTCGACTTGGAGGCGCGATAGCCCTAGCAAAACCAGCAACACCAATAGTGCTGCCACGGACAGCACAACGCCTCCAAAGCGCTCCACGATAGTTGCAAACCATTTAGTCATACTGAGGTTATCGGCCGCCCCTTTCGCACCTGAGTCGGGCAATACCGCGATTAAGGCCGGCACAAGCAAGAAGCTGACCACAAAGGCCACAACAATCCCCGCAGTCATCATCCAGCCAAAATCAATGACGGGTTTTATACCCGCAACGACCAGCGAGGTGAAGGCAACCATTGTAGTGATGGCCGTGTAGAAACATGGGACAAACATGAGTCGGGCCGCCATCACTGCACGCTCTGCTCGCAGCATGTTCGGCTCTCTAGCCTCCAGCTCTCGGTAGCGTACAACGAGGTGAATCGCGAGTGCTAAGGCAACAACGAGAAGCACCGCAACAAAATTTGAGGAGATAACGGTCATGCGCCAATCGGTGTAACCCAAAATACCGAGCATAAATAGCGCTGACAGCGTGCAAACAGAAATAGGGATCACGACCCATCGATAATCTCGGAAGATGAGGGCCAACATGGCAATCATGACTAGGATGATCGATGTGCCAAACGTTACGAGATCATCCTGAACAAAGTCCAACATATCCGCAGCGATCATGGGGACGCCGCCTACAAATATTCGGCTCTGTTCACGGTATTTCTGAGCAACCGCACGCACGTCAGCCACAAGTGCGGCACGGTCTGCGTTTACCGTGCGCGTCGCCTGGTCATAGGCGACTTCGATGTTGACGAGTTCACGCTCAACGCTCGCATCAGCTCCCTCAGCAACCGCTCTGCGCAATGACTTGCGCAAATCGCCAAGACGGTCTATCTCTTTATTTGGCTCAATCGTTACCTGCACAGCAGTCAAGTCACCGCCTTCACTAACAACCAAATTTTTGTAGAGCTGGCTCGAGGTAAATTCGCGTAGCGCAAGCGAGCGATCCACATTCGGATCTCTGAGGCTAGGTATCGAATCCAGGTCCGAGAGGTCGGTTAGTGAAATGGGGGGACTTTCCAATAAAGGCACATCCAGTGCAGATGTAACAGAGCGTACGCCGGGCACTTTCTCGAGATCGGTCACCATGGCCGCCAATCCGGAGAGCGAGGCGTCACTTAATAAGGGGCTATCAGGCTCCCAGGTCATGATCAAAAACTCATAACTTTCGTAGCGCTCTGTCGCCTCTTCAAAGAAAGCGAGGTCGGGATCGCCCTGTAGCAACAAGCTGTCGGAGGAGGCGTCTAAGCGAACTTTTCCAAGTTGAGAAGATGCTATTGCAGCAAGTATCAGCACGGAAACCACAACGGTACTAGCGAAGCGCGTTATAAGAATTTGGTAGGGAGAGGACATTAAAGCTCCGTGGTTGAAGGGTTACCCGCGAGCGATTGTAACAACTGTTGATGTAACCCAGAAAAACTGCCGTTACTCATTATGACGAGATGATCGCCTGCTTTAGCCTCAGCGACCAGCGCGTCATGAAGGGCCTGAACTTCATGGAACACAGCGTGTTTTGGATCTTGATCTACACTGGCCGACAGCGACCAAGCCGAGCCCTCAGCCTGGAACCAAAAAACGTTATCAGCGGCCTGCGTCGCAGGTATTAAAGAGTCGCGATGTGTGCCGTCCTTCATGGTATTGGAGCGCAGTTCAACAACGGCGATAACGCGAGCATTGCCTACAGCACTTCGAACTCCTGCTAACGTCAGCCCAATTGCGGTTGGGTGATGAGCAAAATCATCGTATACGCTCACACCCGCCGGCCTCCCTAGCAGCTCTAGCCGTCGTTTGACCCCCTCGAACGTTGACAACGCTTTACAAGCAGCATGAAGCGGGACGCCAACATGAGAGGACGCCGCGACAGCAGACAATGCATTCTCTGCATTGTGACGCCCTATCAACGACCAGGCCACTTCTCCAACGTTTCCGCTGGGTGTTCGAATACGTATGTGGCTGTAACTGTCTGTCAACGCATCTACGGCCCAAATGCTTTCATCTCCGACGCCCATACGCTCGGTAGGCGTCCACACACCTCGGCTTAGAACGCCATCAATCGCCTCGCTCTTGGCAGCAATAATCTTTCCGTTGGAGGGAATGCATCGAATTAGGTGATGAAATTGCGTTTGGATTGCTCCTAAATCGTCAAAGATATCGGCGTGGTCAAATTCTAGGTTGTTGATTACCAATGTTTTAGGCTTGTAGTGAACGAACTTGGAGCGCTTATCGAAAAAAGCTGAATCATATTCATCGGCCTCAACAACAAAGGGTCCGGATCCAAGCCGAGCAGAGCCATGAAAACCACAGGGAACACCTCCCACTAAGAATCCGGGCTCTTTTCCAGCACAAGCCAGTATCCAGGTCAGCATGGACGAGGTCGTTGTCTTCCCGTGAGTACCCGAGACCGCCATAACCCAGCGATTTGTGAGTAACTCACCAAGCCATTGCGGCCCTGAAATATAGGGTATTTCCTCGTTGAGCACATATTCGACAGCCGCATTACCACGAGACAAGGCATTACCAATGACAACAAGATCAGGGGGTGGGTTTAGATGCTCGGGCGAGTAACCCTCTACTATTTCTATGCCTGCGTCATGCAGCATCGTACTCATCGGCGGATATACATTCGCGTCCGAACCCGAGACGCGATAACCCAACTCGCGCGCTAAAAGAGCAACGCCACCCATAAAGGTCCCACAAATACCGAGTATGTGAACGCGTGCCGACATCTACCGCTCCAAAGTGCTGGAGTAAGCGTATCATGCCTATCAAGATCTTAAGCCAGCCGCATTAGGAGAAATTATGCCTGCAGATCCATCGCCAAACGCCTTTTATGCACAATCAGGGGGTGTGACTGCAGTCATCAACGCTAGCGCCGCGGGAGTAATTAATACTGCGGCATTATTTCCCGAGAAAATTGGCAAGGTTTACGCGGGCCAGAACGGAATACTCGGAGCGCTGCGCGAGGAGCTGATCGATATTTCCCTTGAGTCGCAGGCGTCAATTGATGGCCTGATGACGACACCCTCGGGTGCGTTTGGCTCCTGCCGATATAAACTCAAAGGTATTGACGAAAATCGTGCGGAGTACGAGCGGCTTATCGAAGTATTCAAAGCACACAACATACGCTACTTCTTTTACAACGGTGGCGGAGACTCCGCCGACACCTGCCAAAAGGTCTCAGAAATCGGAGCGAAAATGGGATTTCCGCTTCAGGCCATCCATGTGCCAAAGACCATCGACAACGACCTCCCCTTCACTGACAACTGCCCTGGCTTCGGCTCGGTCGCAAAATATGTTGCTCTCTCCACCAGAGAGGCCGCTTTTGATATTGCGTCGATGTGCGCCACCTCAACTAAAGTTTTTATTTTGGAGGTCATGGGTCGCCATGCAGGCTGGATTGCAGGGGCCGCCGGTCTCGCTTCGCGATCTGAAGCTGAAGCGCCTCACATTATTCTATTTCCGGAAATTGCCTTCGACGAACCGCGTTTCCTCGCCAAGGTTAAGGATACCGTAGAGAAATTCGGTTTCTGCGTCATCGTGGCATCTGAAGGAACACAAACTGCCGATGGGCAACTGCTGTCCGGATCCACCTCACGTGATGCCTTTGGCCATGTCCAGCTCGGCGGTCTGGCACCTAAATTGGCAAACATCATCAAACAAGCTCATGGGTATAAATATCATTGGGCTGTCGCCGATTATTTACAACGGTCAGCTCGACACATTGCGAGCCAAACCGATCTCGATCAGGCTTATGCACTGGGCGAGGCGGCGGTTAACCTTGCAATGGAAGACAAGAACGCCCTGATGCCAACCATCGTCCGAGTAAGCGATGCCCCCTACTCGTGGAAAATTGGCACAGCACCGCTCGATGAGGTGGCTAATCAAGAGAAGATGATGCCGGAGTCGTTCTTCTCCGAGGATGGCTACGGAATTACCGAGGAAGCACGCCGCTATTTCCAGCCTCTGATTATGGGAGAGGCCTATCCGGACTATGTTAATGGGCTTCCGGCTTACGTGACGCTCGACAAACAATTGGTACCGAAAAAGCTTTCTCTCGACGATCGGTGGTAAAACGATTTCATACCACGTAGCGTTCAATCAGCTGATCCAGCAAAGGCAGGATAACCTGGTAACCCACGGGTTGTAAGTTGGGTTCCCGCAACCACAACTCTCGCAAAGTATCTGCTGTCAACAATGGTCTGAGCGCGGACGCCGCAGGTGCAAAACTGAGATGCCACGGCTCTTCTGAGACGCCACCGAAATCCCGATCATAGGGTCGAAAGAAGCCTTCACAGTCGTCTTTGGCAATGAGCTCATCCAACCACTGAGTCAAATCCTCGAAAAGACCTCCTTTACGATATTCACTTGGGATGAGTTGCAGCGACTCACCCTCAGGAATGCGAGTTGGATCGAAAATATCGATATCGGTACCCCAGTGATGACGAGAGGTACCTGGTAACGCAGAAAACCGCAGGATACGGTGTAACCATTCCTCGACTGTGTAATCTAACCGCGCGAGCGCCCTATTGTTGTCGTCCAGTACGGTACGCTCACCGTTCCACTTGCCATCAAAAATTTCAAGTTGCCGTTGGTAGGATCGAAAACCTGAAGCTACGGAAAGCTGGAAGCCCGCTCGTTCAGCGCGAGCCTGCAAAACGCTGAATGCTCTTGCAGCAGACCGACTCATGAGCGCACCACTATCGCTTTCGATAATGTGTTCGCTGGTTAAGCCCAAAGTCATTATCACTTTGCTATTCATTTCGATTCATATCGGACTCAGGTGCTCTCTATCCCTTTTATGTGACTATAGGCTTTTCAATGACCATCGACTGTCCTTAAAAATGGCGCTTGCCGCCCTAAACCGCTACTTTTCGTGCCAGTCTAAGATCAAATCTTCACATTAGTAATGACGATTTATCATCAGCTAAAAAAGCTGCTAGCAAACGATTCACAATTCTGATAGCTTCCCGTGCCCAATTACGCAGGTCAACTGCGAATTATCCCAACTTGGCGTAACGGACACCAACATGGCGACGAAGAAATCCTCCGAAACAGCGGACGAAACTGCAGCAAAAACACCTGCCAAGGCGAAGGCAGCCCCCAAAAAGAAAGCGGCCGCAAAGGCAGCCCCTAAGGCAAAGGCCGCTGCGAAAAAGACACCCGCTAAGGCAAAAGCCGCACCAAAGGCAAAAGTTAACGCAAAGGTAGCCAGGGCTGCAGGCGAAGGCCAAAACTTTGGCGACTTCAAACCCTACAAGCCGTCTCGCGGCGAAAGCTACATGAACGACGAGCAACTCGAGCACTTCAGACAGTTGCTACTCAGTTGGCGATCAGATCTGGTGAATGAAGTCACCAAAACGGTCGGGCACATGAAAGATGAGGCGGCCAATTTTCCGGATCCCGCGGATCGGGCAACTCAGGAAGAAGAATTCAGCCTCGAGCTTCGCGCCCGAGATCGCGAGCGCAAGCTCATAAAGAAGATCGATGGAACCCTTGAGCGCATCTCAATGGATGATTATGGCTACTGTGATGCCTGTGGTATCGAGATCGGTATTCAACGCCTTGAAGCAAGACCAACGGCAACTCTATGCATTGACTGCAAAACGCTCGCCGAAATCAAGGAGCGTCAGGAGCTAGGCTAAGCTAGGCTCCTGAATTTGCCTTCTCATGTATAAAGGCCGGTTCGCACCATCACCAACCGGCCCACTCCATTTCGGCTCGCTTATTGCCGCGCTTGCAAGCTACCTTGATGCACGTTGCCACAGTGGTGTTTGGCAAGTTCGCCTAGACGATATTGATCCACCCAGGCACGACCCCTCGAGTTTTGAAACTATACCCAATTGCCTCGAGCAACATGGCTTGTATTGGGACAACGGAGTTATCAGGCAAAGCAATCGGAAGGAAGCCCACGAGTCCTACATCCAAAGCTTACAAGCCAAAGGTCGGATCTTTGTGTGTCAATGCACACGCGCAACCCTCGGATCCTTAGGGCAATGTAAGTCTGACTGTAAGGATCACCAATACGAAGAGGGCAGCCTGCGCTTGATACTAGCAAGCGAGACTATGCATGGCTTTGATGATCTGGTGCTAGGAAGGCAAGCACCCACTGAAGTGCCTGAAAATTTTATCGTGAAGCGGCGAGATGGCTTAATCGCCTATCAACTAGCAACAGCCGTGGATGACATCGACGAAGGCTATACCCACGTCATCAGAGGCAGCGACTTATTAGACTCAACGTTCAAGCAGGCTGCTATTCACGCAGCGCTTGGCAAAGCATCGCCACGTTACGGGCATCTGCCCTTAGCAACTGACCCCCAAGGTAACAAGCTGAGTAAGCAAAGCGGCGCTCCCGCCATAGACGCAACAAAACCGGTCGAAAATTTGAGATTGGCCCTCGCGTTCCTCAATCAAATAAGACCAGTGGCGGCCTGTAAGACCCCCGCAGAGGTGCTCCTTTTTGCCACAGAGCACTGGGATTTGGCGCAAACAAATCTGTTTAAGATGTAACTTTTCGTCACGAACTATGTTACCCCGGTGACACAATAGCTTTAGTTCATGTTAGCCTCGGTGACGTTCAAGTAATCGAGACTTGCGATGCTGACAGTGCTACTCCTAGATGATGATCCCATTAGTGCGACACATACCGCTGATGACTTAACCGCTGAAGGTCTAAAGGTTATAAAGGCCTCACCGTTTTCCGCTGTAGGCGCCATCAAATCGACAGAGAAAGTCGATGTCGCGATCCTCGATCCCGGTAGGAACGAAACCGGAGCCGCTCAACTCATCCAAGATCTATCTCCGGTGCCCGTGCTTATTCATGCACAACACGCGTCACTGCGCTCTGCGATAGACTTAATGAAGGCCGGGGCAAAGGACTATTGGGCAAAACCAGCCTCTATCCGAGAAATGTTGCCTGCCATATCTCGATGTGCTGACAACAGAGCCGCTGTTGAAGCCACACCGCAAGCAGTAGAGGCGTATGTCGGCAAATCGAAAGGTATGCGAGCACTAATGAACATGGCCAACAAGGCCGCTCAAGCAAGCTCCACCGTTCTGATTATCGGCGAGACGGGTACGGGCAAGGAACTCGTAGCCCGACACATCCATCAATCGAGCAAGCGTAAAAATAAACCCCTGATTTCGGTCAACTGTGCGGCCATCCCGGAAACCCTAATCGAGTCTGAGCTTTTTGGTTTCGAGAAGGGTGCTTTTACGGGTGCGAATTCGCAGCGCGTTGGCCTCATAGAAGCTGCAGACGGCGGCACACTTTTTCTGGATGAGATTGGCGAGCTACCCCAATCTGCGCAAGCACGTTTACTGCGATTCATCCAGGAAGGAGAGATACGCCGCATCGGTTCGGTCGAGAGCTCAAGCGTGAATGTGCGGCTAATCTGTGCAACGCATAGAAATTTGCTGGAGCTCGAAAACACTGACGCGTTTCGCCGTGACCTTTTCCATCGAATTAATGTGCTACGCCTTGAATTGCCGCCCTTACGTGAGCGCGGCGATGATATTAACGGATTGACCAACTGGCTGCTTAAACGCGTCGCCTCGCGACTTGAATGCAAGGAAAAACAATTGTGTGAAGAAGCTCGCAAAGCGCTTACCGCACATGATTGGCCGGGTAATGTGCGAGAGCTTGAGCATACGATCGAGAGAGCGCTGGTGATGTCCGACGGAGACACAATCACAATTGACGACCTAAGCTTACCCACAATAGGAAAGAGGCAGCTAACGGCGACTAAGGCAACACCTCACGCCCTTACCCATGGAGCCTCGGATGTCGCAAGACAGGACGCCAATGATGTGGGGCTTAATGATGCAGTGAGTGAAGAGCTCTCTCTGGAAGATTACTTCCAGCGCTTTGTCCTAGAGAACCAGGATGCCATGAATGAGACTGAGCTGGCTCAAAAACTAGGGATCAGCCGTAAATGTTTGTGGGAAAGGCGCCAACGCTTTGATCTACCCCGGAAGCGCAAACGTGGTGTTGCTTGACACGCCGGCATTGTCGTCAGCGTACACACCTCACATGAAAATGGTCCGATCGGTAACAATCAAAAGTTGATTTACGTAACACTTTTGTCACAGACAGGCGGTATCCCGTCGGTGGGAATCAGTTAAACTGCTGTTTTTTAGAGGCTTTTTTCTGATGGCATAGCAAATGCAACAATTGGGACAGAGCCAAAATAAGAATAAGCGGCCGAATAAAAATAATATGTGTCACTACGGACCTGGGCGGGGAAGGCAACTTCCCCCAGTTTCTTTATTTCCCTCCTAACAGCATCACTTGGTAAACTGTGCGATTCTGCAGCTGGAAAAAGCACATTGAATAAAATCGATGCTCAAAGTCTGGTAGACGCCTCGGCACTTTCAAAATCTGCTGTCGCTGTTGTGGCTCGTCTGCGCGAGAGTGACTACAGCGCCTTCATCGTTGGTGGTGCCGTTAGAGATCTACTCCTAGGGAAACGTCCCAAAGATTTTGATGTGGCTACCGATGCGACGCCGGAGCAAGTGGTAGCGCTTTTCAGGGGTGCCCGAATCATTGGAAGACGCTTCCAAATAGTTCACGTCCGGATGGGTCGTGAAATCATTGAAGTGACAACTTTCCGCGGCCATCACGACGGCGACAGTTCTAAAATTGCGGCCAAGAGTAATAAAGGACTACTGTTACGGGACAACGTCTATGGCACGCTTGATCAAGACGCCGCTCGCCGCGATCTTACGATTAATGCATTGTATTTAGACCCCGTAAACAACCTGATTTACGATGACCTCAACGGTCTTGAGGATATACAGCGACGCACAATCCGTATCATTGGCGACCCCGCTACACGGTACCGCGAGGACCCCGTGCGCATGCTCAGAGTGGCGAGATTCGCGGCCAAACTTGGCTTCAATATCGATACACCAACCCAAGAAGCGATTACTGAATGTCGACACCTTCTGGCAGAGATCCCGTCAGCGCGACTCTTTGATGAAGCCATCAAGCTATTTATGTCGGGGCATGCGACAACAACATTCCAGCAACTCATCCGACATGATTTGCTCGAGACGCTTTTTCCAGAGGCAGTTAACGCACTGCACCTAACTGGCTCGCGCGAACTAATTTATCAGGCCATGAAAAATACTGATGGACGGATCGCTAGAGGTAAACCCGTGACTCCGGCGTTTCTTTTTGCAGCAATGCTCTGGCCGGCGGTTGCCTTGCGAAGTGACGAAATTGTTAGGGCAGGCAATGTCGAAGGCTCACCCGTCGACGCTGCGGGACAGCAGATACTGAGTAAGTCTCTAGAACGAGTTTCTATTCCAAAACGATTCTCGATGCCAATGAGAGAAATCTGGGATCTTCAGCCACGGCTGGATAAACGCTCATCAAAGCGCGCTAAATCAATTTTGGCCTTACGGCGATTTAGAGCCGCATTCGATCTACTCCTTCTTCGTGCCGAGCATGACAGCGAGCTTAATGAAGTGGTGAAATTCTGGGAGGAACAGCAACTGCTGTTCCCCGATATTGTAGGAAGTCAGCCAGCAGCTGAATTACCCACTAAACGTCGGCGACCGCGTCGGCGCAAGCCCGCTTCATGACTCTGGCTATCATCGCACTCGGCTCAAATATCGATGTCCCAATACAACGGTTGATTGAAGCGCGCGGGTACTTGGCGGAATTATCTGAGTTCAGAGTTCTCGACGCGTCCCCTATTTACCAATCCCCGCCAATGGGGCCACAGGACCAACCCCCCTTTTTTAACGCGGTTGTGTCAGGGGTCTTCGCTGGAGAACCTCTCGCACTGCTGAGCGCTCTTCAGCAAATCGAAAAATCGATGGGGCGCGAAAAAAAACGGCATTGGGGCGAGCGCTGTATTGATCTCGACATTATCCAACTGGGTGACAGCAAAATTGATTTACCGAATTTGACAGTTCCCCACCCCGGCTTAAGGAATCGGTTGTTTGTGGTGCAGCCAATGATCGACATTTTGGGTATTGATCACAAGGTGCCGGGACTTCCGGAACTTGGTACCCTTCGTGAAGCACTCAGTGCTGAAGCGCTTACTTTGTATCAGGACGCCGTTCTGGATTGAGTGAACTCGGGCGGAGGTAAAGTGATAGAAATAACGACAGCGCCTGTCGATTTGCGAGGGCGAACACCTCAGCCCTACATCGCTATTGAGGGTCCCATTGGTGTCGGCAAAACCACCCTGGCCAAACGACTGGCAGAGCTCTTTGATTATCAGCTACTCCTCGAGGAGGCCCACGAGAACCCGTTCTTAACAAAGTTCTATGAGAACCGCCGGCAGAATGCTTTGGCGACTCAGTTGTTCTTCTTGTTTCAACGGGTTCAAAAAATGGACGATCTGAAACAGCAGGACATGTTCAAGCCGCTGCGCATCGCCGATTTTCTCATAGACAAAGACCCTATTTTTGCGCAAGTAAACTTAGACCCTGACGAGTTTGCGCTATACCGCAAAGTCTATGGCCAAATGACGGTGGACGCCCCAACCCCCGACCTGGTGATCTATCTGCAAGCTTCTGTCGATCGCCTTCTAGAGAGAATTGATCGCAGAGGTATCACGTCTGAGCGCACAATTAGCAGACAGTATCTTGAAGAGCTAAATGAGGTATACAGCGAGTTCTTTCTTTACTACGATGCCGCGCCGTTACTCATTGTTAACGCCAATCAGTTGGATTTAGTGAACCGGCAAGAAGATTTTGCACAGCTAGTCGATTATGCTCTCGACATCAAAGCCGGGCGGCATTACTACAACCCAACCTCAATCGACTAACGTAAGTACGAGAAGCACCAAGGAGCCCATTCATAGATGTCTGATCGAATTACCACTAGCAAACTAGAAGCCATGAAGACCGCGGGCGAAAAGTTTGTGATGGTTACAGCCTATGACGCGACGTTTGCGCGCCTCGTAAGTGAAGCGGGTGCAGAGTGCATTCTCGTGGGTGACTCGCTGGGGATGGTCTTACAGGGTCACGATACAACCGTTCCTGTGTCACTCGAAGCAATGGTGTATCACACTGAATGTGTGGCGCGGGCTCGACCCCGCTCACTTATCGTCTCAGATCTTCCGTTTATGACTTATTCATCACCCGATGTAGCACTTGCTGCCAGCATGGAGCTGATGCAAAAAGGCGCACAGATGGTGAAGCTTGAAGGCGGAACATGGCTCAGCGAAACCATCCATCAGCTAGTACAACGTGGTATCCCGGTCTGCGCCCACCTCGGATTAACGCCTCAATCCGTCAACGTCTTTGGGGGTTATCGCGTGATGGGACGCACGCCAAAAGAAGCTAAATCAATACTGGCGGATGCGGTAGAAATTCAGGACGCGGGGGCAAGCATTCTGCTACTTGAATGCGTGCCCGAAAGCCTGGCCGCAGATATCTCTTCCAAGCTAGACATTCCCGTGATCGGTATCGGCGCAGGGGCCGGGACTGATGCGCAGGTGCTGGTACTGCATGACTTGCTAGGGCTGACTGAGAAACCTGCGAAGTTCGTGCAGAACTTCATGACCGAAGCTGGGACCGTGCAAGAGGCAATAGCGGACTTTGTGAACGCGGTAAAGGACGGATCCTACCCGCAGGCTGAACACACCTACCGCTAGATGGAAATTCTCGACAGCATCGAGGCGATGAAGGCGTGGCGCAAATCAGTGCCACACCCTGTTCGCGTAGGTTTCGCACCCACCATGGGAAATCTGCATGCCGGACACATCTCGCTGATTGATCAAGCAAAAAGCAATGGCGACATTGTTGTCGCTTCAATTTTTGTAAACCCCATGCAGTTTGGTGAAAACGAAGATCTTGACGCCTACCCGCGTACCCTGGCGGCCGACTTAGAAAAGCTAGAGGCCGCAGGCACTACCGCAGTTTTCACACCTACCATCGACGATATCTATCCAGAGGGTGTCGAATACCACACCTCGGTTGATGTACCTGGATTAACCGATGTTCTATGCGGTGCGTCCCGACCCGGTCATTTCAAGGGTGTCACCACCGTTGTCAGTAAACTGTTTGGGGCGGTACAACCCGACGTCGCTGTTTTCGGCGCAAAGGATCTGCAGCAAGTTCTTATCATCAAGAAAATGGTTCGCGACCTTCTACTCCCTACAGAAATCGTAACGGTGCCTACAATACGAGAAGCAGATGGGCTTGCTATGAGCTCCAGAAATGGCTACCTCACGCCTCGTGAACGCGAAGTGGCACCGCGCTTCTCGCAGGTTCTAGCAGCCTGTGCGGAGGCAATCGCAAGTAATCCTGGCGCGATTGAAACCGCCTTGAACGCTGCGTGCAAGACGTTGATTAGCGAAAGCTTTAAAATTGATTACCTCGAGGCACGAAAGACCTTTGACCTCTCCACCGCAGTGTCAGCCGACGACGATGTTGCCCTGTTCGGTGCGGTTTACTTGGGTAAAACGCGGCTAATAGATAACCGCCTGATACGCTCTCGCTGATGGTCTCTTAGACGCGCTTCAATCGCAGACCGGCGTTACAGCAACGAACACAGCGTCACTCGGCATTCCCCGGCTCATGAAGGAAATCGAGCAGCTCCTGAACTTCCCTTGGCGGGGGTGCTGTCACTCGACTTACGATGAACGCTACCGTGAAGTTGACGGCCGCGCCAACAACACCAAAGGCATTTGGCTCGATTCCGAAGAACCAATTCGGCGACATATCACCCAAGAAGCTCGTACCGGGAATAAACATGATGCCTTTGTGCTGGAAGACGTATAGCAACGTTACAGAAATGCCCGCCAGCATACCTGCAACCGCGCCCTCGCGGCTGACCCTACGGGCGAATATTCCCATCAGCAGTGCCGGAAAGAGAGAGGAGGCCGCAAGCCCAAAGGCTAAGGCTACCGTTCCCGCGGCAAAGCCGGGCGGGTTGAGCCCCAAGTAGCCCGCACCAAGTACCGCTACTGCCATCGCAATTCGAGAGGCTCTAAGTTCAGAACGCTCAGAAATGGTGGGCATATAAGTACTCTTAAGTAAGTCATGCGAAATGGCACTTGAGATAGCGAGTAGGAGCCCGGCGGCGGTAGATAAGGCGGCCGCCAAACCACCCGCAGCAACCAACGCAATGACCCAATTAGGGAGCTGCGCAATTTCAGGGTTAGCCAAGACCAAAATATCATTGTCTAGTTTTGTTAACTCATTAGTGGCTGGGTCTGCGGTGTATTCGATGCGACCGTCACCGTTGAGATCCTCAACCTTTAAAAGCCCGGTTTGCTCCCAGTTTTCAAACCAAGCTGGCTTGTCTTCAATGAGGAGCGCCTGACCATCTGATGCCTGCATCGTGTTAACGATGTTCAATCTCGCCATTGCCGCAATCGCGGGCGCAGTCGTGTAGAGAATAGCAATAAAGACGAGCGCCCAGCCTGCGGATCTGCGAGCCGCGGCAACGCTAGGCACGGTGAAGAACCGGATAATGACGTGGGGAAGCCCTGCGGTGCCGATCATTAACGAGGCGGTAAATGCCAACATATTCAAGGTGCTACCGCGAAGCGTTGTCGTGTATTCCTGGAAGCCCAGGTCGAGCAAAATCAAATCGAGTTTATCCAGAAGATACATATCGGTACCAGCAAGGGTCGACCCCAACCCTAACTGTGGCAACGGGTTTCCGGTTAACTGCAGACTGATGAAAATTGCCGGAATGGTGTAAGCGGTAATCAGCACCACGTATTGCGCAATTTGCGTATACGTTATGCCCTTCATTCCTCCCAAAACGGCGTAGAAAAAAACGATAAACATGCCGATACCCAGACCAGTTTCGTAATCGGTCTCCAGGAACCGAGAGAACGCAACGCCGACACCCTTCATTTGACCAATCACGTAGGTCACCGAGCAGAGAATCAAGCAGATAACCGCCACCACTCGAGCAGTGTCCGAGTAATAGCGCTCGCCAATAAAGTCAGGGACCGTGAACTTCCCATACTTTCGAAGATACGGTGCTATCAACAGGGCGAGTAGCACGTACCCACCGGTCCAGCCCATGAGGAAAACTGAGCCTCCGTAGCCGTTGTACGACAGAGCGATCAGGCCTGCCATCGAAATGAAGGAGGCCGCAGACATCCAGTCAGCAGCGGTTGCCATACCGTTAGCAATCGGGTGCACACCGCCGTCGGCCACGTAAAAGTCTCTAGTCGAAGAGGCTCTAGTGGCTATCGCAATACCGATATACAGCGCGAACGTAGCACCAACCACAAGGTACGTTAATACAGTAAGGCTCATTACTCAGACCCCTCACTGTATTGACGGTATTCGCGCTCCAATCGGCTCATCGCCGCCGCAAAATAGAAGATCAATGCAATAAAAATAAAAATCGATCCCTGTTGAGCAAACCAGAATCCTAGCTTGTATCCGCCCAAACGAATCTCGTTGAGAGGCTCGACCAAGAGGATGCCGAAGCCAAAGCTTACGACAAACCAGATTATCAAGAGCTTCAGCATCAGCCCTCGAACTTGCGCTAAGAATTGAGCTTTTCGCGCGTTTTTATTATTCGTCTCAGCCATTCGCTGGAGATCTCCCTATTGCAAACGCATTTTATTCCACTGCAGGAATACATACGGCATTATTGAGTGTATGGCTGCTATTTGTTGCAGCCGCGCACAGATAAAACCACAAGGATCCATTGCATGTCTAACAAGGCGATTTATCCCGTTCCGGCAAACTTTGCTGACGCTCACATAACACCTGCGAAATATCAGGCGATGTACCGGCAATCGCTCGACGATCCCGACACTTTCTGGAGTCATCAGGCCTCAGAGTTTTTAACCTGGGATAAGCCTTGGGATACCGTTTGCGAAAGTGACTTGCACAAGGGGCACGCGCGCTGGTTCGATGGTGGTAAGTTAAACGCCTCCGTGAACTGCATCGATCGTCATCTACCCGAGCGAGCGGATCAAACGGCAATTCTGTGGGAGGGGGACGACCCGAACGAGCACAAGCACATCACCTATCAGACACTCAAAGACGAGGTGTGTCGTCTCGCTAATGTCATGTATGACCGCGGGGTTCGCGCCGGCGATCGTATCTGTATTTACATGCCTATGGTGCCCGAAGCGGCTTACGCAATGCTCGCCTGTACGCGCGTTGGGGCGGTACACTCTGTTGTATTCGGCGGCTTCTCTCCCGAAGCGCTCAAAGATCGAATAAATGACGCAGCCTGTCGTATGGTAATCACAGCGGATGAGGGCTTGCGTGGCGGCAAAACCGTACCACTGAAGACCAATGTAGATGCCGCACTAAATCACTGCCCATCCGTCGATACGGTTGTCGTCCTTCAGCGCACTGGTGCCAAGATTCACTGGGAGGAAGGGCGGGATATCGCCTATGGTACAAGCACCGCGGCAGCGAGCACTGAATTCGCTCCTGTCTCAATGGACAGTGAAGCGCCTCTCTTCATCCTCTACACATCTGGTTCAACAGGAAAACCCAAAGGCGTTCTGCACACCACGGGCGGCTATCTTCTACAGGCGGCAAGCACCTTTAAGTACGTGTTTGACTATCGTGAAGGCGAGGTTTTTTGGTGTACAGCGGATGTAGGCTGGGTGACCGGCCACTCGTACATTGTCTACGGTCCGCTAGCCAATGGTGCAACGACAGTCATGTTCGAGGGAGTTCCTACTTACCCCGATGGTGGTCGTTGCTGGGAAGTCATCGACAAACATCAAATCAATACATTCTTCACCGCACCGACCGCCATTCGAGCGCTGCACGCGCTGGGCGACGACCTGGTTACAAAGTATTCGCGCAAGAGCCTTAGAATCATTGGATCTGTGGGTGAGCCAATCAACCCTGAAGCCTGGGAGTGGTACCACCGCGTGGTCGGTGACAGCCGATGTCCAATAGTCGACAGTTGGTGGCAGACAGAAACGGGCGCAATGATGATTACGCCAATGCCATCAGCGCACGCTATGAAACCAGGCTACGCGAGTTTCCCTTATTTTGGTGTCGAACCTGCCTTATTAGACGAGCAGGGCCAAGAAATCGAGGGCGAGGGATCGGGCTATCTGGTCATCAAACGTTCTTGGCCGGGTCAAATTAGAACTGTCTATGGTGACCACCAGCGCCTCATAGACACCTACTTTTCAACCTATGCCGGCTACTATTTCACAGGGGATGGTGCGCTTCGCGATGCTGATGGCTACCTCCGCATCACGGGACGCGTCGATGATGTGCTGAATGTCTCGGGCCACCGCATGGGCACAGCAGAAGTGGAAAGCGCGCTTGTCTTACACAACGACATCTCTGAAGCCGCAGTTGTTGGCTATCCCCATCCGATCAAGGGTCAAGGCATCTACTGTTACGTCACACCCATTACAGGTATTGAGGACAGTCCCGAGCTAAGAGCAGAACTTGTAAAGTTGTGCGTTAGAGAAATCGGCCCTATTGCAAAGCCTGACGTAATTCAGTGGGCCCCGGGCCTGCCTAAAACACGCTCGGGAAAAATTATGCGGCGAATATTACGGAAGATTGCTGAAAACGAGCTCGACAGCCTGGGAGACACATCAACACTCGCTGACCCTTCGGTTGTCGAACAATTGATCGCAGGCAGAGAGCAAAGCTAGCGGAACCTAATGGGGAAACGCTTATTAGAGTGGCTGAACTTTGGAGCCTGCAACCACTCGGGCGGTACCTTAATGCGGCTCTGACTGCAGGGTTTCAGCTTGTAATATGACAGACTTAAAGTGCAAGTCGAAAACCTCGAAATCAAAAAGAGCGTAAGCCTCTAGACAAACCCCTCTTCAAACCAAAGCAAGACCGAATTACAAAGTCTGGCTACAAAAAAAGGCCCGCGAATGCGGGCCTTTTTTTTGTGCGAACGATCTAGACGCTATCGAAATTTTACTTTGCTTCCTCGTCGTCAGAAGCTTCGTCAGCCGTCTCATCTGATACATCTGCTTCATCAGTGGTAGCTTCCTCTGCAGACGTCTCTTCTAGCGTCTCTTCCGCAGCATCAGCTTCCGTTGCCTCTTCCGCAGCTTCCGCCTCAACTTCTGCTTCTGTAGCTTCCGTTGCAGGTTCCGCAGTTTCAGCTTCAATAGCTACAGCACTTGCTTCGTCCGCAACTTCCTCAGCGTCAGCTGAGTCGTCACCCTCGCCTTCAAGCAACTCTTTAATAGAAAGCTTGATACGACCGCGCTGGTCTACGTCGAGACACTTTACCGTTACCTCTTGGCCTTCGGTCAGATAATCACTCACATTTTCAACACGCTCATTGGCGATTTGAGAAATGTGTAGCAAACCGTCTTTGCCAGGAAGAATGGTAATGAAGGCACCGAAATCAACGATACGTGCCACCTTGCCCGTGTAAACTGCACCAACCTCAGCTTCTGCTGTAATCGCCATGATCATATCAACCGCAGCGTCGCGCGCTCCCTGATTCTGACCAAAGACTTTTACTGTTCCATCATCATTAATATCGACGGTTGCGCCAGACTCTTCAGTAATCTGACGAATCATCGCGCCGCCCTTACCGATAATGTCGCGGATCTTGTCGGAGTCCACCTTCAGCGTAACCATGCTAGGCGCGTTTTCTGACGTGATTTCACGTGCAGAATCAAGTACTGCATTCATCTGACCGAGAATATGCAGTCGCGCGTGTAGAGCCTGCTCCAGCGCAACTTCCATAATCTGCTCGTTGATTCCTTCGATTTTAATATCCATCTGAAGCGCAGTAACACCTTCAGCGGTACCAGCCACCTTGAAGTCCATATCGCCGAGGTGGTCTTCATCGCCAAGGATGTCAGTCAATACTGCAAACTGATTTCCTTCTTTGACCAGACCCATAGCAATACCTGCAACAGGTGCCTTCAAGGGGACGCCCGCAGCCATCATTGCCAGTGAACCAACACAGACAGAGGCCATTGAACTAGAACCATTTGATTCAGTAATCTCTGACACCACACGGATGGTGTAAGGGAACTCGTCTTCGTTTGGCAGTACAGCTGCCAAACCACGACGGGCAAGACGACCGTGGCCGATTTCACGACGACCTGTCGCACCAATACGACCCGCCTCGCCCACGGAATAGGGGGGGAAGTTGTAGTGGAGCATGAAGGGGTCACGACGCTCACCTTCCAGCGCATCGATAATTTGCGCATCACGAGTCGAGCCGAGTGTTACCGCACCAATTGCCTGAGTTTCGCCACGAGTAAACAGTGAAGAGCCGTGAGCATTGTCGAGTACGTCAACCTCGCAAGCAATCTGACGTACTGTGCGACCATCACGACCATCAATACGAGGCTCGCCCGCAAGGATACGCTGACGAACGATGCGCTTCTCAAGCGCCTTAAATTCGTCTTTGATATCGTCTGCTGAGGGACCATCTTCTGTTGCGAGCTGCTCAACGATTGCATCGCGAACCTGACCTACACGCTCGTAGCGAGCGGCTTTCTCAGTGATGCGATAAGCTTCACCCAAATCAGCACCAGCAGCTGCTTCTACTTGCGCACGCAGCTCTTCATTGACTTCTGCAGCTGACCAATCCCAGCGTGGCTTACCCGCTTCCTGGACGAGCTCGTCGATGGCTTTAATGACGGTTTGCATCTCTTGGTGAGCGAATAGTACCGCACCCAACATCTGATCTTCGGACAGCTCCTTCGCTTCTGATTCAACCATCAGCACAGCGTCACGGGTACCCGCAACAACCATGTCAAGCTTACTTTGCTTCAGTGCCGCATAACCGGGATTGAGCAGGTAACCTTCGGCTTCTGTGAATCCAACACGCGCACCGCCGATGGGGCCGTTAAACGGGCACCCAGAAATTGCCAATGCTGCTGATGTGCCGATCATTGCAGGAATATCTGGGTCAGTATCCAAATCCGCTGACATAACTGTACAGACAACCTGCACTTCGTTCATAAAGCCATCAGCAAACAACGGGCGGATAGGACGATCGATTAGACGCGATGTCAGCGTTTCTTTCTCACTGGGTCGACCCTCACGCTTGAAAAAGCCACCGGGAATCTTGCCAACGGAATAAGCTTTCTCGATGTAATGAACCGACAATGGGAAGAACGCCTGTCCTGGCTTCTCTTTTTGTTCAGCTACGACTGTGCAAAGCACAGACGTTGTGCCCATGGTCACCATAACGGCGCCAGAGGCCTGGCGCGCAATGCGACCAGTTTCCAGTGTGACCTCTTGGCCACCGTACTGGAAGGTTTTTGTAACTACATTCACTTAACTATCTCCAAAATAAATTGGCCGGCATAAAGCCGGCCCTAAGTCGTTTTTATCGGCGCAAGCCAAGACGCTTAATCAATGATGCGTATCGACTGGTATCCTTGCGCTTCAAGTAATCCAACAGTTTACGGCGCTGGTTAACCATGCGAATCAGACCACGACGTGAATGGTGATCCTGCGCATGCTCTTTAAAGTGCTGCTGTAATTGCTCAATATTTGCGGTCAATAAAGCGACCTGAACTTCAGGTGAACCTGTGTCACCTTCTGACTGCTTGTAGTCTTCTACGATTTGAGCTTTTCGTGCTGCATCTAGTGCCATGATATTTCTCCAACCTGCATTACTCGACGCCCACCCGTGCAGGTTTACAGGGGGGTTGATTAATGACTGTCAACAAACAGTCGTTTCGGAGCGACACGGCCATCATCGAGCATTTCTCCAATGCCCAAAAACGAGCCTGCCGCTTCAGCGACGCGCACCATACCATTTAGCGGCGCATTTCGCACTACTACAGCCTGTCCTTGTTTTAGGTAGAAAGCCGCAGAATTGGTGACTTCCACGCGTGGCAGATGACCCACGGCCAACTCGGGATCGAGCAAAAAATGATCGAGCGCCTCTGCCCCCTCCGCGTCAGCCAGTTGCGCCAATGTATCTAAGCTAACAGCCTGCGCCAAGCTAAACGGACCTGTCGCCGTTCGCCGCAAAGCACTCATATGGCCCGGGAAACCCAGTGATGCTGCCACATCCTCAGATAGCGTTCTAATATAGGTGCCTTTGCTACAGAGGACATCAACCGTCGCCTCTGCGCGCGCACCCGGCTGAAATCGGCGCAAATCAACCGACCGGATAGACACAGACCGGCTTTTTCGCTCAACCTCCTTGCCCTCTCTCGCAAGCTTGTATAACGGCTGACCATGGACTTTCAACGCGGAGTACATGGGTGGTACCTGTTCGATGTCACCGACAAATTTATCGAGCGCTTTGCAGACAGCGATCTCAGTCAATTCGCTAGCATCAGCTTCAGCGACCACCTCGCCCTCACTGTCAAGCGTGGTCGTGCTAGCACCGAAACAAAACTGAGCTTGATAAGCCTTATCCGAGTCCAATAGATACTGTGAAAGCTTCGTTGCTTCACCGAGGCAAATAGGCAAAACGCCGCTCGCAAGGGGATCTAGATTACCCGTATGGCCTGCTTTTGCTGCACCAAAGAGGTGTCGCACACGTTGCAGTGCTTGATTTGAGGATGGACCAACCGGTTTATCGAGGACGATGATTCCAGTAACAGGCCGGCCTTTACGACGCCGACCCATTCAGCCCTCGTCTGTGTCGTCTTGAACAATATGACGCGCGTCCGAAGCTCTTGCCCTACCCAGCAAGTCTTCCATGTGCCTACCATGCCCTACACTTTCATCAAATTTGAAAGTCAATTTTGGCACTGTGCGAAGGCTAGAGCCTTTCGCTATTTCAGTTCTGAGAAAGCCTGCTGCTCGATCAAGAACACGGGTGACGTCTGCGGCCGAATCCGCATCATCAAGGCCAAGTTTCGTGAAATAAACCTTGGCGTATCGGAGATCGCGACTAACGTCCACCGCAGTGATACTGACGAATTCGGCACGTGGATCCCGGACGCTGTGCAACAAAAGCTTTGCAAGCTCCTGTTGCAGGTAGTCGGAAACACGTTCTGTGCGACTGTACTCTTGCGGCAAATCAGTACCTAATTATCTAGAGTGAACGTGCAACTTCATTCACGTCATAAACTTCGATGAGGTCTCCGACCTTAACGTCCGTGTAGTTCTTTACACCGATACCGCACTCCATTCCGTTGCGGACCTCACTCGCATCATCTTTGAACCGACGTAGCGACTCGAGCTCACCTTCATAAATCACGATACTGTCTCGCAGCACACGAATAGGCTTCGAACGGAAAACGGTGCCTTCGGTGACCATACATCCGGCGATGAGTCCAAACTTCGGCGACCGGAAGACATCTCTGACTTCCGCAATACCGACAATTTCTTCACGCAATTCTGGCGATAGCATGCCAGAAAGTGCCGCTTTAACATCGTCGATGATGTCGTAGATGACGTTGTAATAACGAACTTCAACACCTTCATTTTCCGCCATACTGCGCGCCTTGGTATCCGCGCGTGTATTGAAGCCGAATATCACTGCATTACTTGTCATAGCAAGCGACACATCAGTCTCCGTGATACCGCCTACCCCACCGGCAACAACGTTGACCTTGACTTCCTCGTTGCCGAGATCGGACAGCGATGATTGCAGTGCTTCAAGCGAGCCACGTACATCGGCTTTTATAACAATATTTAGGGTCTGAACCTCACCCGCTGTCATCGTCTCGAACATGCTATCGAGCTTCGCAGCCTGCTGACGTGCGATCTTGCTAGAACGCTGCTTCTCCTGACGGAAGTCGGCAATTTCGCGAGCGTGCTTCTCGCTCTCCACAGCGACAAAGGGGTCGCCTGCATCAGGTGTACCGTCAAGCCCCAAAATTTCAACAGGGATACTTGGACCGGCTACTTTCACGGGCTGACCATTTTCATCGAGCATCGCTCGAACACGACCGTATTGCAGGCCCGCCAAAACAATATCGCCCTGGTTGAGCGTCCCCTGCTGCACAAGGAGCGAGGCGACGGGACCGCGACCACGGTCCAAACGTGATTCAATGACAAGACCACTCGCCGGAACATCGGCTGGCGCTTTAAGCTCTAGCAATTCTGACTGGAGAAGGAGCGCCTCAAGGAGCGTGTCGACACCTTCACCCGTGTGAGCCGACACCGGAATAAACTGCGTATCTCCACCCCAGTCTTCCGGGATCACTTCTTTCGCAGCAAGCTCGTTCTTAACCCGGTCCGGGTCAGCACCTTCTTTATCCATCTTGTTAATAGCAACTACAAGTGGCACACCCGCGGCGCGCGCATGCTGAACCGCTTCTTCGGTCTGAGGCATAACACCATCGTCTGCAGCAACGACTAGGATTACGATGTCGGTAGACTTCGCTCCACGCGCACGCATCGCAGTAAAGGCGGCGTGTCCTGGAGTGTCGAGAAAAGTGATCATCCCCTGATCAGTTTTTACGTGATAAGCACCAATGTGCTGGGTAATACCGCCGGCTTCCCCAACAGCAACCCGAGAACTCCTAATGTAGTCCAATAGCGATGTCTTGCCGTGGTCTACGTGGCCCATTACCGTGACAACAGGCGCTCGAAGCTCAGGCGTGCCCTCGTGATTCGCCATTGTCTCTTCGAGGCGCTCTTCCAACTCGTCGTCGGATTTGAGCTTGACTCGATGCCCCAGCTCTTCAACAACTAGGCTTGCCGTATCCTGATCAATCATTTGATTGATGGTTGCCATGACACCAAGCTTCATAAGTTCTTTGATGACGACACCCGCCTTAACCGCCATCTGCTGGGCAAGGTCGCCAACGGTGATATTGTCAGGCAGCTCTACATCGTAAACAATCTTCTCGGTTGGCTGTTCAAAAGCGTGCTGATTTTGATTGTCGCCCGACCGTCTGCGCTTACCGCCACGCCCCCGGCTCCTGCCAGCCTCTGCGGCTTCGAGGTCAGATAGCGAGAGATTGTGACCACGTTGCTTGCCACGAGCACCCGACATATTCGATCGATCGAGTCGTCCGCGACCAGCCTTGTTACGACGACCGTCGTCAGAGTCACGTCCACCCGCAGGCTTGGGTGCTTCATGAAGTCGCTTCGGACGCTTATCGCCTTGCAAAGCTTCGGCTTTCTCTGCTTCAGCCGCTTTCTGAGCAGCCTCCCGCTCAGCTATTTTCCGCTCTTCCTCCGCCTTACGCGCCGCAACAGCATCATCGAGCTTACGCTGACGCTGTTCTTCCTCTAATCGGCGGCGTGCTGCTGCCCGCTGGCGCAGCACCTCGGGATCCATGTTCCGAGGATCCTCTTCGATTTCGGGTTCGGCCTCTGTAGCCGCACCTACTTCCGCAACCTCAGGTTCCTCTGCGACAGGCTCAATGGGTTCTGGGTCGGATGCTGGCTCCTCAACATTAGAAACTTCTGGAGCAGGAGCCACTGGCTCAGGCGCAGCAGCCACTTCCAGATCTGCCGTCACTTCTTCCTCGACTTCCGGAACCTCTTCAACTTCCGGTCGTTTTACGTAAGTGCGCTTCTTTCGCACCTCGACGTTGACCGTTCGTTTCCCGGAGCTTCCACCCGTCTTAAGTGTGCTAACCGACTTGCGCTTCAGCGTGATTTTACGAGGCGCTTCATCCGTGTTGCCGTGACTTCGCTTAAGATGCGAGAGCAATGTGCGCTTGTCGTCGTCCGACACGATTTCATCGGATGCCTTGTGGGGTAATCCCGCATCCTTCATCTGCGACAGCAGTTTTGCCGCATCGGTACCTACGGTCTTTGCCAACTGCTCTACGGTTACTTCAGCCATTCTTTTGTCTCTCTAATCTCGCTGTTGATCGTCTACGCTGCTGATTGTTGGATCAGCTAGGCAGTCTCTCCCTCTTCCGCAAACCACGGTTCGCGAGCAGTCATGATGAGCTCAGCAGCCCATTCCTCGGTCATACCTTCGATCTCCATGAGCTCGTCAACGCTTTGCTCTGCAAGATCTTCCATCGTTACTACGTCCATACTCGCAAGGACGTACGCGAGTTGCTTATCCATGCCGCGCATCTCAAGCAAGTCCTGTGCTGGCTCATTGGCGCCGAGCTCCTCCTCAGAAGCAATCGCCATCGTGAGTAACGCATCCTTGGCTCGGGCCCGAAGCTCTTCCGCGATATCTTCATCAAAGCCCTCGATATCAGCCATCTCTTCCAATGGGACGTAAGCAACTTCTTCAACCGTTGTGAAACCCTCTTCAACCAAAACGGCGGCAACGTCCTCATCGACGTCCAACGCCTTCATAAAGGTCTCCATGACTTCACCGGCCTCGGCTTCTTGCTTCTCGATCGCCTCGTCAGTACTCATGACATTGATCGTCCAGCCAGTTAATTCAGACGCCAGACGTACGTTTTGACCACCACGGCCGATCGCCTGTGCGAGGTTATCCTCCGCGACCGCCACTTCCATGGTGTTGCTCTCCTCATCAACAACAATCGACTCCACTTCTGCAGGAGACATCGCGTTAATAACCAATTGTGCGGGGTTGTCGTCCCAGAGAATGATGTCAACACGCTCAGTATCGAGCTCGTTTGAAACCGCTTGAACACGTGAACCACGCATACCCACACAGGCACCCACAGGGTCGATGCGTTGATCGCCTGTCTTGACAGCGATCTTAGCTCGTGAGCCGGGATCGCGCGCGGCGGAGCGAATCTGAATCACGCCCTCTGAAATCTCTGGCACCTCGATTTTGAAAAGCTCAGTGAGCATTTCCTTGCATGCGCGAGACATGATCAGCTGAGGACCACGTGCCTCCTCATTGATCTCAGTGAGGATCGCGCGAACACGGTCGTTCATTCGGAACGTTTCGCGGCCTACGAGTTCTGAGCGAGGCAGCAAACCCTCTGCGTTATTGCCGAGGTCCAAAATAATGTTGTCTCGAGTCACTTTCTTAACAGTGCCCGCTAACAACTCACCCATCCGATCTTTATACAGATCAACGACTTGCGCGCGCTCCGCCTCACGGACTCGCTGAACAATCACCTGCTTCGCGGTCTGTGCGGCGATGCGACCAAAACCGACGTTGTCAATGATTTCTTCGTGAACATCACCGGGTCGAAGGTTTGTATCCACCTCAATTGCTTCCTCGGTAGTAAATTGCGTACCGAGCAATGCCAATTCAGTATCGGGAACGACTAACCATCTGCGCTTCGTGACGTATTCGCCCGAGCTTCGATCGATAACCACCTCAATGTCCGACTCTTCGTCGTACCGTTTTTTTGTCGCAGTGGCGAGTGCTAGCTCGATTGCTTCAAAGATAATGTCTTCAGAAACGCCTTTTTCATTTGAAACGGCTTCGGCGACCATCAAAATTTCTTTGCTCATTCCCTATGTCTCACTGTGATCGAGGACTGCGTCGCCCTCTTTAACGCTTTCATTTAATTCAGTAATTGCGGCAGGTCTGGCTCGTTCTATCCACTCCGCCGTTGGCTCTACGCGAGCTCTATCTACACTGCTCAAAGGCAGCAGATATTCGTGCTTGTCGACGCGGACGATAATATCGTCGCCGTCAAACCCCAAAAACCACCCTCGAAATTTTCGTCTTCCGTCAAACGGAAAGCGCAGCTTTACCTCGATAGGTTGCTCTACATACGCTTCAAATTGATCTCGCCTGAACAGCAGGCGATCGATCCCTGGTGACGACACCTCAAGTGTGTATTCTCCAACAAAAGGGTCTTCAACATCCAACACACCGCCAAGATGACGACTGACTGAAGCGCAGTCGTCGACCGTGACACCTTGCTCCTTGTCGATATAAACCCGCAACGTCGGCCTGCGATTAGGGCTAAATAACTCAAGGCCCCACAGCTCGAAGCCCAACATCTCAACTGTTGGTTCAAGCATGGTGAGCAACTGGCTCTCTTTACCACCCATCGTATTCATCGCCGTCCTCGGCAAATTTCAGACACAAAAAAGGCCCGAACAAGGGGCCTCAAATGCAGCGCCAAACCATCGCGCTATGTTGGTAGCGGGGGCCGGATTTGAACCGACGACCTTCGGGTTATGAGCCCGACGAGCTACCAGGCTGCTCCACCCCGCATCAAGTCTTTGCAATGCCCCTTGTTTCGACGCTGGTATCGTCGAAGGCACTCCCACAGCACCCTCGGCACTGCAACTAAGGGGGCGAAGTCTAGGGATTCCCCACTAACCCGTCAAGGGAGAAACCCGGAAAAACCGCAGTATTTCGGGTCCCGGTGCCACTTAGCGGCATATTTGACCAGGCTCACCAATCCCGACTCGCCACGCACCCTGAAAGAGACTCAGCAGCGGTGACGGCATCAATGATTGCTGACTCTACCACTCTAGCTGCCGCCACACCGATCGAATTAAGGTTGGCGGGAAAGTTCAGGGCCTCCTCCGCATTTTTGTCGGTAGTAGCAGTAGAGACGGCAAAGAGAGCGTCACCATCAAATTGCGTATGCACGGGCCGAATCGCTCGCGCAAACCCATCGTGCCCCATTTCAGCAACTTTCTTTAAATCAGCTTTCGTAAGCGGCGCATCCGTCACGACAATACCGATCGTAGTGTTGGATCCAATTGGCCCCTGTCCGTCTGAAAGCCCCATGGCAATATCGACTGCAGGGCGGTACGCGCCTTTCTCCGACCCACGAACACCTGCGATGACAGCTCCCGTTGCACTATTAACGATCTCACCTACGGCGTTGACCGCAACCAGCGCAGCTACTTTAGTCCCGTCGGGAAGTCGCAACAGGGCGCTACCCAGGCCACCCTTGGTGGCAAACATAGGTCCTGCCAACTTACCTACAGTAGCACCTGTACCCGCACCTAAATTTCCTGACTTCACGGGCTCTGGCGAGGCGTCGTGCACCGCCTGCTTTCCCCACTCCGACGTGGGCCGAATTTTTGAAGAGCCAATAGCCAGATCAAAAAGGACAGCAGCGGGCACAATCGGCACCACAACATCCGGCAGTACAGCAAGGCCCTGCCCCTCTCCTTCTAGTGCCGTCGCAACGCCGGAGGCTGCATCCAAGCCGTAAGCGCTACCCCCCGCAAGAACGATGGCATGAACTTTATCTACTAAGTTGCCAGGCTCAAGTAAATCAGTCTCACGTGTTCCGGGCGCGGCGCCTTGTACCGAAACAGCAGCTGTCGCCCCGTCCCCCGCAAAACGGATAACGGTTACACCGGTAGCGTTTTGCTCATCAGTGACGTGCCCGACGGTGATACCACTGATCGCGGTAATCGTTTCATTACTGCTAAACATCAGATCCTTCCACTTTTTCAATTGAGCAAGACCCTCTGGAATCTCGCTTCTTTAGGTTTACCCCCATCAGTGGGATTCGGCAAGCAATGACAATCTTTTACACTCAATACGGCCCTCTAGCGGGCCTCGAACTGGCGATTTAGCGCTCGGGTGTACCACGGTGCTCTCACATCCTACGATGATATTCCGATCCGCAAATTCGCGTACTAGACCTATAACCAATCACCCGTAAATGCTACTTGGTAACACGTGAGGGGTAGACGCGAAGTTGGGTACATAAATCATCTGCAAATAACACAGCATTCTATTTCGTTCAGGCCAATCACCGCATACACTCGGAAACTTAAAACAATAAGCATGCCAGAGGAGATTTACATGGCAGACCTTCCACAACACGCGCGGGTTGTTGTCATCGGACAAGGTGGTATCGTCGGTGCATCAGTGGTCCATCACCTCATCGAGGAGGGTTGGGATGACATTGTAGGACTCGAGAAGTCTGCTATCCCCACTGACATTGGTTCGACCTCACACGCGTCTGACTTCTGCTACATGACCTCGCACGACAAGTTAAACGTCGAACTCACAAATTACAGTCGGGAGTTCTACACCAAACGCGGCAACTACATAAAAACCGGTGGTCTGGAGGTTGCGCGCAAGGGTGACGACGAGCGGATGCTTGAGCTCCTTCGCAAGGTTGGCTCTGGGAAGGCGTTTGGGACCAATGCCTACATGATCTCTGCAGCTGAAGCGAAAAAGAAGTTCCCTCTGCTGGAAGAAGATCAAATCCAAGGCGCCATGTGGGATCCAGACGCGGGTCTTGTGACGCCGCGATCACAGAAAGTCGCCGGCGATTTGGTGGACGAGGCAGTTGCGAGTGGCAAGTTAAAAGCGTTTGCCTACACGCCAGCGACAAAGCTTATTGTCGAAGACGGTGTTATCAGAGCGGTAGAGACTCACAAGGGGACTATCACAGCTGATTACGTCGTGCTTTGCGTTGGAATTTGGGGGAACCTCGTAAGTCAAACAGCAGGTGTAAAACTGCCGTTAATGCCGCTAGAGCACCCGCTGTTATTTTTTGGGCCTTGGGATCATCTCGAGGGCACCGGAAAAGATATCGTCTACCCGTTGATGCGAGACCAAGGTAACTCAGCCTATGTCCGGGATACGGGCGACCCCACCACACCAGAGGGTGGTCTATTGGAGTGGGGTTATTACGAGCCCTTTGAGCCTCGATTAGTCGACCCAACTGATATCGCAGAACCCGGCGAGGCTCGGCTGTCACCCTCGATGCGCGATATGACGCTTGACCAAGTGATGGATGCGTTCGAGCGTGCAATCGAGCTCACACCCGTACTGGGTGAGCTTGGCTGGGAAGAACGACGGTCCTTCAATGGTCTGTTATCGATCACACCAGATAGCGGTTCTATTATCGGTGAGTCAACCGAGGTTAAAAATCTGTGGTTATGTGAAGCGGTGTGGGTCAAGGAAGGCCCGGGTGCTGGAAAATTATTGGCCGAATGGATGACGCATGGCCGTACCGAGCAAGACATCCACAGTGTCGATACGGCTCGCCATTATCCCATCCAAAAAGGCGACGACTATGTTCGAAGCCGCTGTTACGAATCAGCGCAGAAAATTTACACGCCTGCAGTTCATCCACGCGAGCCCTTTGCTACGTCACGAGGCATGCGAGTCAGCCCATTCTACGAGCGCGAGGTGACCCTTGGCGGTTACTTCATGGAAGTTGCCGGCTGGGAGCGAGCACACGGTTATGCGAGTAATGAAGAAACCTTGCTTGCCAAGTATCGTGACCAGATACCAGTTCGCGAAGCCGAGTGGGATAACCGCCACTTCTGGGAAGTGTCTAACGCAGAGCAGCTCGCCATGAGCGATTGTGTAGGCATGATCAACCTATCGCACTTCGCGATCTTTGACGTTGAAGGTGACGACGCTGAAGGACTGATGGAATACCTCTCTGTGGCTAAGGTTGGTGCGGACACGGCGATTGGAAAAGGTGTTTACACTCACTTCCTCGATAGTGCGGGCGGTATCCGCTCGGACCTAACCGTTATTCGACTCGCCGAAGACAGCTTCCGTGTAGTCTGCGGTGGTGACACTGGCCACCGCGACTATATCTGGATGCGCGATATGAGCGACCGCAAGGGATTCTCGAACGTCGCCTTCCATGATCGCAGCGAAGAACTAGCCACGCTGGGACTGTGGGGCCCTGAGGCGCGAGTTACTCTCGCCAAGCTGATGGATGACCCTGAGAGCATCTCTAACGAGTCCTTCCCGTTTGCGACAACCAAAGAAATCACAGTCTGTGGCGTCAAGGTTTGGGCCTTCCGGATAAGCTACGTGGGAGAACAAGGGTGGGAGCTTTACTTCCCATTCTCCGATGGCCTCATCATTTGGGATGCGCTATTCGAACTGGGTGTCACACCTGTTGGTATCGAAACCTACGCAAATAGCCGACGTCTTGAAAAGAGTCTGAGGCTGCAGAATGCTGACCTTGAAACCGAGTACAACCTCTACGAAGCAGGTCTTGCTAGACCCAAAGTCAAAGCGGCGGAATTCCACGGGAAAGAGGCGTACGTGCAACAGCGCGAGCTCGACCGGCAAGCTGCGTACCTCTGTACCTTTGTCTTGCAGGATACAACTGACCAGAATGGCGTTGTTCGCTATCCAGTTGGTACTTGCCCAATTCTCGACGCTGAGTCGAAAGAAGTCCTCATCGACTCGCAGGGTCGACGCTCTTACACAACAAGTATGGCGTTTGGACCTAGTCTAGGCGTGAACATTGCGATGGGGTATCTACCTGCGGAAAAGGCAAACGAGGGTGATACAGTACTCATCGAGTACTTCGGTGAGCACTATGAAGCCAAAGTCATGAAGGTAGGCTACGGTGCGCTTTTGGACCCAGCGAACGAGCGTCCAAAAAGCTAGAACGACGCATCGAAATGACTAACCCAAAAAGGGGCCTCGGCCCCTTTTTTTCATGCCTGCAGATCCCTCGTCGGGCATTATATCGAGGGTGGGGGCCTATCGGCATGTCTTTACGTCCATCTCCAAGGACAGTAACGCCTCCGAAGTCGCAGAGGCATTCAATGTTCGGCTGAGCAAGCCAAATCCCTTGGAGACGATGAGGCGCCACAACCACACCTCGGTGAACACGCGCTACAGCAATAACATCCGCACCGCCTGAGTCATGAGAGGTATGAGGTAGACTTCGTGCCTCGCAGATATCCCTGAAGACATACATCGTCTGTAAAGCACCCACATGGGCAACGGTCATAATTGCACCGAAGTCGGCGAAAAGGACTCATCGATGATGCGCCTACCGAGAGGCGCAATCCGAATCACTCTATTTTTCAAACTGGGGGTCAACCGCGACGGCGACGTCTGCGGGGTGCTTCGGATGTATCAGACACTTTGGGTAGTGGCCGTTCAATAACAGAAAATAGATGCGAAAACGGATCTGATTTGTGTGGAAACGCCATAGCAGCAACAAAGTAATCCTGAAAATCAGTCTCGGTTGCAGTCTCAATACGCTCTGCCTTATTAACCGTACGTTGGATACCTTTGCGAGTGTCCTGGTCTAGCAAAGCGATTCGAGCGCCAACACCTGCGGCGTTTCCCGCGGAGGACACATGATCGAGGGAGCAGTCGGGAATGAGCCCGAGTACCATCGCGTGTTCTACACTGATATGGCTGCCAAAAGCGCCTGCAAGGCGTATGCGATCCACCTCAGATACCCCCATCTTGTCCATCAGCAATTTGATACCCGCATAGAGCGCAGCTTTGGCCAGCTGTATCTGACGCACATCATGTTGCGTGACGACAATGTCGCGCTGGGACTCATCCTCAGCAAAATGTAAAACATAAGACCAAGTGCGGCCATGAGCGCGCACGCGCGAAGACCGATCCGCCAGTGCTCCATCAACGATACCGTCCTCGGAGATAATGCCTGCCAAAAACATCTCAGCGATGACTTCAATAATCCCAGACCCGCAGATGCCGGTAATACTGAGATCTTTTGCCGACTCCCCGAAACCAGTATCGGTAGACCACAACTCAGAGCCGATCACTTTGAACCTAGGCTCGAGAGACTCACGATCAATACGCACGCGCTCGATTGCCCCCGCAGTAGCCCTCTGGCCGGCGCTAATTTCACCGCCCTCGAAGGCGGGGCCCGTTGGACTCGAGCAAACTAAAAGTCGATCTTTGTTACCAAGGACGATTTCCGCATTGGTACCCACATCGACAATTAGACTCATCGCGTCGTCTGTATCGGGACTTTCTGCAAGAATCACCCCTGCCGTGTCCGCGCCCACGTGCCCTGCGATACAGGGCAATACAAAGAGCCGCGCCTGATTATGGGTGTCGAGCCCCAAATCCCGGGCTCTGAGGGTTACCGCTTCATCCACCGTAAGTGCAAAGGGCGCACCCCCTAAGTTGATGGGGTTAATACCCAGAACCAAGTGGTGCATGATGGGATTGGCGACTAGGGAGATCTCCAAAATATTATTGGTGGTTTCGCCGAGCTGATCCGTCAGTTCTACAAATAGTTTACTAAGGGCTGTTTGGATCGCCGTGCTCATAGCCTCAGCACCTTCGGGATGCATCATGATGTAACTGACGCGACTCATTAGGTCTTCACCGAACGGAATCTGCGGGTTCATGACACTCGCTGACGACAGCACATCGCCAGTCGAGAGGTCACACAGATGTGCAGCAACGGTTGTGGAACCCACATCAACCGCTACGCCTCGAGGCGATTCAAAGAGCCCCGACCATACGCCTATCACTTTTCGAGATTCAAAAACGGCGACAGTCACACCACGATCGCCCGACGCTAAAGCTGTTTGAAGCTTGACGAGCTCCGAGGTTTCTATCGCCAGATCAGCAAGATCCCACTCGTTTGCAAGCGCCTCGAGTAAGAGCTTTGATTCACCACGCGCATCCTCAAGTGTCGACTCGGGTAACGTGACAAAATACAAGCGAGTCGCTGTATTGAGCTGAATATCGCGATGCTCGGCGTCTTTACGAATGATCTGCCTGTGCACCTGACTTTCCGGAGGAACATCGATAATAACGTCGTCAAGGAGTTCCGCGTGACAACTCAGGCGCCGACCTTCAGGGAGCGGGCCTTTTCGTTCGTTAAATTTGACTTCTGTTGCTACGAGCGGAGAAAGGTGCTCTGGGCTCGACGTCATCTCGTGCTTTTGGAACGTTCCCGACATACACGCTATCTGGCAGCGACCGCAGAGACCGCGGCCACCACAGACCGAGTCGATGTCAACACCGAGAGATCGAGCAGCCGCTAGCAAGCGAGTATGTTTTGGAAACTCACCTCGCTTGCCCGATGGCAAAAAGAGAACTTTAACCTGCTCGGCACACACGTCTATGCGTTAACCTCTTCGACGGCCCGCGCGACCGCGCCGTGCACCGGCGCCCTCAGGTACAGGCTCGCGATACGCGCGAATCCAGTTCGCGCAGTCAGGATCATGTCCCATCATGACGTCTCCACCTCTAACAGCCTGCATAACTTCAGCATGCAGTGGGCTGGTGATAGCAGATGTCATACCCGCTCCCATAGCCATGGAAAGAAACGCCGCGTTGATGCCGTTTCGATTAGGAAGACCGAAGCTCACGTTTGATGCGCCACACGTGGTATTTACCTTTAGCTCCGTGCGCAGACGACGAACTAATTCCATCACCTGAACACCCGCTTGGTTAATGGCACCAATGGGCATGACGAGTGGATCAACTATCACGTCTTCATACGAGATACCATAATCCGCCGCTCGCTCAACAATCTTCTTGGCTACTTTAAATCGCTCATTGGGATCCTCAGAAATCCCGGTCTCATCGTTGGAGATGGCAACCACCGCAGCACCGTACTTGGCCACGAGTGGGAGTACGCGCTCCAGCACTTCGTCTTCGCCCGTTACCGAGTTGACTAGCGCTTTTCCTTGATACACTGAGAGGCCCGACTCCAAGGCTTCTACGATAGAAGAATCAATGCTCAAGGGGACATCGGTAACCGACTGAACGAGCTGCACCGCCTCGGCGAGAATGCGAGGCTCGTCCGCAAGCGGAATGCCCGCATTGACATCCAGCATGTGTGCACCAGCAGCGACCTGCGCGAGTGCGTCTGCTTCAACACGGCTGTAATCACCGTTTTTCATTTCTTCGGCGAGAATCTTGCGCCCGGTAGGATTGATCCGCTCACCAATAACAACGAAAGGTTGATCAAAACCGATGCGGATTTCTTTGGTGGCCGAGCTGATAATGGTGGTTGTCATGAGTGTCTCCGGTGCACTTACTCGTTGGGATGTGCACGCCTGTTATTGATGGTGTCTGACTTATCGTATACTCAGCGCTCGACCGAATACCAAAGGTATTTTAGCGTCTCGACGCCTAAGCGCTTGCGATGCAAGCTAATTTATCTCGTCAAACCCTTTGTTTTTGATCCAGTTTGCGAGCATCTCATCAGTGACTTCCGACTCAATTGCCTTGCCTATCTGGACAGCGAGTTCTTGGGCGCTCTGGTCCGAGTCTACAGAAGTAGTAACCCTTCGCCACTCTTCCAGGTAAGCCTCGCTACCGCCTTTACCAGCGCGCATTGCTGCGCGATCAATCGCCGCCTGAAACCGATGTTCCAGAAGGTATTTGCCGCGCTCTCGTCCTCTTTTAATCAGGACTTGCGAGGGTATATCTCGCCAATAGACATCTATTCGTTGCACCCTTTAAACCCTCTTTAATCCTCTTAAATCCTCAACAAACTTTGACAACCTGGGCCTCTAGACTATCGGCAAGCAAACCATAGCCCGTGTCGATTACTTCAAGCGGAAGCCCTAGTCGGTTAGCAGCAGCCCTTGCCATGTCTCGCAATGCTGTGTCAGCTGTCTGAGCGAGATATACCACTTTGCGGTAATGACCGAACAACATACCCTCCAACTCGGGATGCGCGTCGAGTTTCATGTCGTCGATGACCAATCGATCGAAATGACGTGTCAGAAAATCCGTCAGATAAAAGGTTCCCGGCTCGGCTTCGGCTAGTCTTCGAAACACATCGCTCGTTGCGAAGAATTCGTAGCAATGCGCACCCGGAAGCCGCTCAGCACCAAAATGTCTAGCAACACGATCAACGCCACCGCCAGTGCCACAATCAGCATAGGCAATCACAATTTTTTCATAATGCGAATGACATTTATCCAGCGCTTTCTGGAGTTGCTCTGCAATACGCTCAGGGCGATTGTGCAGGGCGGCGTCTAAGCACTGAACATCAACGCCGCACCAATTATTGGCTTTTTTGAGCGCGGTGATCTCGGCTGCGAGCGCACCACAGCCGATGATTAGAGCGCGCGACACGTGCGTCAGCCTTGAGCGATGCGACGCTCTTCGACGAGTCGAACCGCCGTAACAGCCGCTTCTGCCGCATCGCGGCAGTAAGCATCAGCACCCACCGCCTCACCAAACTCCTCGTTCAAGGGTGCTCCGCCCACCATCACAATATAATCGTCGCGGATACCTTGGTCTTTAAGCGCATCAATTACGACCTTCATATAGGGCATAGTCGTAGTCAAAAGTGCAGACATTCCTAGGATATCGGGCTTGTACCGCTCCAGCGCTGCGACATAATCTTCAACCGCGTTGTTGATACCAATATCGTAGACCTCAAAACCCGCGCCTTCCATCATCATTGCTACAAGATTCTTGCCAATATCGTGGATATCGCCTTTTACCGTTCCGATCACCATCGTTCCGACCGGCTTAGCACCTGTCTCCGCAAGAAGCGGTCGCAAAATAGACATACCGCCTTTCATGGCGTTTGCCGCAAGTAATACCTCCGGTACAAATAAGATGCCGTCGCGGAAATCGATGCCCACGATAGTCATCCCGTCAACAAGGGCTTTACTCAAAACCTGCTCAGCCGACCAACCGCGTTCTAGCAGGATGTTTGTCCCTTCTTCAATCTCTTCTTTGAGCCCGTCGTACAAATCGTCATGCATCTGCAAGACGAGGTCGTCATCGGAAAGCTCTGAAAGGATGATGTCTTCTTCGTCGGACATTAGTGATGTCTCCCCTTAACTCGCCTAGTAGTCTCTGTCGGCGAAAGATGCTTTTTCACGCGCCATAAAGCCTAAAAGCGCCTCGTCGATCGCTGGATCCAATGCCGGCGGCTCGTAATCCGCCAACATTTTTTTCCAAACGCCATTTGCTCGCTGGGCCGCATCGAGGCTACCTTCAGCTGACCACTGCTCAAAGCTGTTGTTATCGGCGATGGTCGACCGATAAAACGCGGACTCAAAATTACTCAATGTGTGTGCTGAGCCCAGGAAGTGCTTGCCGGGACCCACTTCATGGAAGGCCTCCATGGCCTGCGCATTCTCAGACAGATCCATTCCCTCGAGAAGCACTGCGATCATGCTCGCCTGGTCGCAGTCCATCACAAACTTCTCATAGCCCATGGCAAGGCCACCCTCGAGCCAGCCTGCGGTGTGAAGCATAAAGTTCACCCCCGCGAGCGCCGCCGTCTGGAGTGTGTTGGCTGCTTCATAGGCCGCCTGTGCATCGGGTAGTTTTGACCCACACAACCCACCACCACTTCGATAGGGTACGCCAAGACGTCGCGCCAATGCTGCAGTCGCGTAGATAACTTTACTAGGCTCAGGCGTACCAAAGGTTGGCGCACCGGTCGCCATCGAGACGGCAGCAGCGAACGTACCGAACACCACTGGGCAACCAGGACGAATCAACTGGGTCAGTGCAATCCCAGCCATCGCCTCAGCCAAAATCTGTGTGCATGTACCCGCAACCGTCACCGGTGACATCGCACCCGCTAGGATAAAGGGCGAAACCACACATGATTGATTATTCCGAGCGTAGACCTTAAGTGATCCAAGCATGGTGCCATCAAACACCATAGGCGAGTTCACATTAATCAGACTGGTAAGCACGCAATTCTGATCAACAAACTCATCGCCGAAGACTAGCTTCGCCATATCAACAGTGTCCTGCGCGCGGCGGTGATGAGTAACGGAACCCATCAGCGGTTTATCACTGTATTTAAAATGGCTGTACACCATGTCGTAGTGACGCTTGTTTACAGGCAAGTCAACAGGTTCACAAACCGTACCACCCGAGTGATGAAGGCCTGGCGCCATGTAGGCTAGCTTCACGAAGTTACGGAAATCTTCGATCGTTGAATAACGCCGACCGTTGTCCAGATCATGAGCAAACGGGGACCCATAAGCAGGCACAAGCACCGTATTCTTGCCACCAATGGTGACGCTGCGCTCGGGGTTACGCGCATGCTGCACATACTCAGAGGGCGCCGACGCTTGAATTATCTGGCGACACATGCCACGAGGAAACCTTACGCGCGTACCGTCAACGTTAGCGCCAGCAGCCTTGAAAAGCTCGAGAACTTCGGGGTCATCAAGAAAATCAATACCCACCTCTTCCAAAAGCTTGTCGGCGTTGTCCTCGATGAGCTCAAGACCTTCCTCGCTGAGGATTTCAACGTAGGGAATTTTTCGCTGAATGAAAGGTGCCGCGACAGGCCCTGAGCTCGCTCTAGCTTCCCGCCGACCGGCCCGGCCACCGCCTTTTCGTCTTCCAACTCTCTCAGTCATACGAATTTCTCACTCAATTTTGACTGCAAATTTTGCTGTCATTTTTAATTCATATACCAGCGTTACGCCACAAAAATCGTCAGTAACCGCAGACGATTTTCTAACACCTTCTGGTAAGAAACCTGCACCCTCAGAGAGATCGCTGGGAGCACCGCTTGACCTGCACGCCAAAAGGTTTTGGGTCAGCCTGTAAGCGACATCACAAAACTGCAAAATAACTCGATGTAGACTGTTGGCCTAGGTGTGCACTTAAACTGTTTGCGTACATCAAATAGTTGATGTTCAGCCAGCGGTTGGGTAAGCCCCTCTATCAACGCTTTGTCAGGCTCTCAGACCGCGGGTTTACCGGGTGGTGTATTGGCTACTGCGGTGGGCACTGCCTTTGGAACTTGGTGTATCGCCAACCGAATAGTGTGTCGAGCACTTAGTCCGATCATTGCTATAGTAGTTCGCGTCGAAGTTGAAGAGCCAGCTTTAGTCAGAAGCCAGTCGAAACTTGACTGGGGATGTCATTAATCAAGGGACCGGGGCGTGCATAGAAAACGAATTGCTGTTGTCGGCGCGGGTGTAAACGGAACGTCAATCGCTACAGCCTGCGCAAAGCGCGGCTTTGACGTCGCACTGTTCGAAGCCGGAACCCCTTTCGCAGAAACAAGTAGCAAATCCTCTCGCATGCTACACGGTGGAATTCGGTACCTAGAGCACGGCCATTTTAAGCTAGTGCGGGAGGCATTGCTTGAGCGAGAGGAATGGCAGCGTTTCGCGCCCGATGCCACACGCGTTGAACGCTTTTTCTTTCCCATTTACAAAGACTCCCCGAGGGGTCGCGCGTCGTTATTTGCGGGAACTCTTTTATACCAATGGCTCGCCGGCCGATATTCCCTCGGCCGCAGCCAACTCCACAGCAAGCATGAGCTGTTACAGTCCTTTCCTACACTAAATCCAGAGAACCTTAGAGGTGGTATCAGTTACTGCGACCTCGTCATGGATGATCACGTACTGGCTGAGCACCTACTAGCCGAGGCTCAGGCATCGAATGTTTCCATTCACCCACACAGTAGGGTGTCTCAATTAACACCTGACGGAGCCCTCACAGTAAACAACGACATCTTGCACTTCGATTGCGTTATCAACGCAGCAGGACCTTGGGCGAGCGAAGTTTTAAGAGAAGCCAACATTGACTCGCGCTTCGCTATCAAACACGTTAGAGGCTCTCACCTTTTGCTTGATCTCGCACTCCCTCATGCTCTGGTTTTCCAAGTCCCTGATGATGGCCGCATTGTATTCTGTATCCCTCAATCAAATAGAGAGGTTCTTTTGGGCACAACCGAACACGCGCATGACCTACAGACTCCTATAACCTGCACCGAGACCGAGATTGACTATCTCTTGACCTTATTAAATAAACACATTCAATCGGTCGTTGGTCGGGAACACATTACTGGCACTTTGTCAGGCGTTCGGCCTATTGCAACCGAGCCTGATAGCCAACTCTCCAATATAAGTACTGCAAGCCGAGATTCGGAGATCGAGGTTATTGATTCGTTAATCAACGTTTTTGGAGGCAAGTGGACATCCGCACGCCACCTCGGACGAAAAGTCGCCGCCTTGATCTAAGAACGCCACATTGCGAGCGTCTGTGGTTCAATGTCGGCAGCGCAGGCCCTGAACTGACCCGTGCCCACAAAACAAGAAAGAGAGTGAAATAATGATCACCGCACTTTATGCAAGCCTACTTACGCTGTGGCTCGTTTTATTATCGTTTCGTGTCATCGCACTAAGAGGAAGTCCTGTCTTCGCGTTTTTGAATACTAATACTGATGACGATGAAGTATTGCAGCGAGCGATCCGAGCCCATGGCAATCTGACCGAGTACGCACCCATGATGGTGATCTTGCTGTATTTACTCGAAATAAATGCAGTAGACCCTGCGACGTTACATGGATTAGGGCTAGCGTTCCTTATCGGCCGTTTGATGCACGGCGTCTGCTTTGGCTTTATGAAGTCGAGTATGCCCTTAAGAATTGGCGGTACTGTACTGACGCTGACACCACTGCTCGTAGCAGCGCTCATCTTGGGATGGCTGGCAATCTGAAGCCCAGTGATTCGCTACGAGCTTTACTCTTATTTTTCAGTGGAACGAGCAAATGACGTTATCGATTCAGGAAATTTCTGACCGGCTTGAATTACAAGATCTTGTGACCCGCTATGCAGAAATCGTCGACCGAAAGGCGTTTTTGGAACTGAGTACGATCTTCATTGATGATGCCGTTATCGACTATGAAGCCACGGGTGCGCCGAAATGCTCCGTAAATGAAATGATTACCTTCTTGACGGAAACCATGTCGCTCTTCCCCAACCATCAACACCTCGTGAGTAACACGCAGTTCAAAATTGATGGTGATACAGCCACAGGACGCGTCATGTGCTTCAACCCCATGGAGATGGCAGTAGAAGACGGCACGCAGACCTTTATGTTAGGTATCTGGTATGTCGATGAGTTCGTGCGGGTAGACGACTGCTGGCTGTTCGCCTCGAGAAAACAAGAAGCCAGCTGGAATTTGAATTTCCCCGAGCATCTAAAGCCAGCGTAATCTGAACTTAAACGTCTTAAGCCTTAGAGGTAAAAAAAGCCCTTAACTTCCAGGTTTTTTGCATCGTAATATTGGTGCGGAAGGGGGGACTTGAACCCCCACAGCCATAGGCCACTACCCCCTCAAGATAGCGTGTCTACCAATTCCACCACTTCCGCAAGTCGTGTAGTACTCAGTCGATTGGGAGATCGCTGGTACCTGAATTTTCGTTAACATCCTCTACCAGCGGTAGATCGCCAGCAGGGACCAGAGGTGCCGCTTCGACAGCCTCGAGTGGAACCTCGAAACCAAGGTCGTCAGTTTCCGCGTATTGCTGGTCTGCAATCATTGCCAGACCAAAACTAGTCGCAAAGAATATCGCAGACAACCACCCCGTAGCCGAAGTAAGGACATTGCCGCCGCCTGACGAACCGAAAACCGTTTGCGACGCACCACCACCAAACGACGCGCCCACATCCGCACCTTTGCCGCGCTGCAGCAAGATGAGTCCGATGATTGCTAACGCCACCAGAAGGTGAACGACCAAAATAACCTGATTCACGTGTTTCTCCGAACCTGGTGTTGCGCAAACTGCAAACACCAACACTAAGGGTGCGCGAGTCTACCCAAGAGGCGCGCGTGGGGCAAGACTCTTGTTACGCCGCTTGCCGAATCGCGTCCGCCACTTCATTTGCCAAGGTATCGATGGCGATGCTGTCATCGCCCTCAACCATCACACGGACAACGGGCTCCGTACCTGATGGGCGCAATAACAACCTTCCTCGACCAACAAGCTCGCGCTCGACGCGCTCACAAGCATCGCTAATCGCTTGATGCGCTCCAATATCAAAGCCTTTCTTTATGCGAACGTTAACAAGCACTTGAGGCAAGGGAGTGAACCCAGCGGTAAGCTCCTGTAGTTGACGGCCCGAGGCAACAACCGCCGCCAAAACTTGTAGTGCAGCGATAACGCCATCACCCGTTGTGCTGAGGTTGCCGCATATGATGTGCCCAGACGACTCGCCACCGAGGCTCCAGCCCTCAGCCACCATTAACTCCTTAACATAACGATCACCCACCTTAGCCCTAGCGAGTCGTAACCCGCGTTGCTCTAAGGCTAGCTCTAAGCCCATGTTCGTCATCAGCGTACCGACTACGCCAGCGTCACTACCTCCGGTGGCTATGCGATGCATTGCAAGGATATAGAGCACATCATCACCCGTAAGCAGCTCGCCCGCATGATTTACCATCTGCAGGCGGTCGCCATCACCGTCGAAGGCAATGCCAAGGTCGGCGCCCTCTTCCAGTACGCGCTGTTGCAGGGCCGCAGGCTCTGTAGAACCAACCCTGTCGTTAATGTTGTAGCCATCAGGAGACGCGCCCATTAAAACAACATCAGCACCCAATTCTTCAAAAACACCGGGTGCAATGTGATAGGTCGCTCCATGAGCGCAGTCTATGGCTATTTTCAGCCCTTTAAGACTCAACTCATCGGGGAAGGTCGACTTGCAGTATTCGATATAACGGCCTGCCGCATCTGTGATACGACTCGCCTTACCCAGCTGCTCTGAATCGACTGTTTCCATTGGCGCGTCGATCATGGCCTCTATCTGTAGCTCGAGCTCATCCGAAAGCTTACTGCCTTGACCGTTGAAAAACTTAATGCCGTTATCATAGTAGGGGTTGTGTGACGCGCTGATAACGATGCCGGCTTCCGCCTTTTGGGTTCGGGTAAGAAGGGCAATACCGGGCGTCGGAAGCGGTCCCAGCAGTTTTACGTTCGCGCCCGCCGCAACTAAGCCCGCCTGCAAGGCGGACTCAAGCATGTACCCGGAAACTCTTGTGTCTTTTCCGATCAGGACAGTTGGCTTGGTGCCGTCCGCCCGAGCGAAAACCTTGCCCGTCGCCCAGCCCAGCTTAAGCATAAAGTCAGGTGTTACCGGAGCGTCTCCAACTCTCCCTCTAATACCGTCCGTGCCAAAATACTTTCGCACCATGTGGCTCCCCTAATGCGTTACTCAATCAGCGCAGTTTGAAGTGCGCTCTGTTGCCGCCCATACGGCGAGTGCGTCTGCTGTTTCAGCAACATCATGAACGCGAACAATTGACGCGCCGTTCTGAGCCGCAATAACGGCCAGAACAGCACTCGGGACGACACGCTCATTTGCGGGACGCCCTGTTACGGCCCCGATCATAGACTTTCGCGACACGCCGACCAAGATTGGTAGCTCAAATGCGGCAAATTCGTCGAGCCGGCGGAGCATTTCGTAGTTTTGCGCAACGGTCTTACCGAAGCCAAATCCGGGATCAATAATAATCTGATCACGCGGAACACCCATTTCGACACACGCCTCAATTCGATACTTCAGAAACGCGCTTACATCTTGGACGACATCAACGTAATCCGTGTGTGACTGCATTCGATCAGGCTCTTCCGACATGTGCATCAAACCCAGCGGTAAACCACTGGCGGCTGCAGCTACGAGGGCCCCCTCTTGGCGGAATGCCCGCACGTCATTAAGTAGACCCGCGCCTGCGCTCGCAGTAGCGGTCATCACGTCGGGATTACTGGTATCAATCGAAAGAACAAGGTCGAGCCGTGGTGCAATCAATTCCACAGCCCCCATTACACGATCAAGCTCTTCCTGCGTTGACACTGGCATCGCGCCAGGGCGCGTTGACTCACCGCCAATATCTAGGATAGACGCGCCCGCTGCGAACATATTCTCGGCTCGCTCAAGCAATCTATCAGCGTTAATGGTGGCGTCAGCGTACAGTTGGCCGCCGTCTGAAAATGAATCGGGCGTCACATTTAAGACGCCCATGATCTGCGGCGAGGCCAGAGACAACCTCTTCTGGCCACAAAGCAGTGAGTTGATCACTCTAAGCAGCCATGTACTCAGTGGGTAACAGCGTCACCCACAGCATCGTCACCTGACGATGCTTCGGAGTCCGACGGTGGCTCAGTCGGGCCGCTGGCCCAATCGGCAGGCGGATTTGGCTTCTTACCTTCCATAATGGCATCAATCTGCTCTGAGTCGATTGTCTCGTATTGCATCAACGCCTCGGCCATCATATCCATTTTGCCGCGATGTTCTTCGAGGATGTTTCGCGCTTTCTCATAGCATTCATCGATAATCGATCGGACCTCTTTGTCGATGGCCCGAGCTGTTTCATCAGACATAGCTTTTGAGGGCTGAGCGGCGCTGCGCCCCAAGAAGACTTCTTCACCACCTTCGTCGTACATCAATGGACCCATAGTGTCCGAGAGACCCCATTTGGTGACCATATTGCGCGCAATCTCAGTAGCACGCTGAATATCATTCGACGCACCTGTCGTGATGCCATCCTTGCCAAGTGTCATTTCCTCAGCAACGCGACCTCCGAACAAACTCGTAATCTGGCCTACAATATGGCGACGACTGTGACTGTAGCGATCCTCTTCGGGGAGAAACATTGTCACACCCAATGCTCTACCACGCGGAATAATCGAAACCTTGTAAACGGGATCGTGCTCCGGCATCAGACGCCCAACGATCGCGTGGCCTGACTCGTGATAGGCCGTATTCAGCTTTTCTTTTTCCGACATCACCATGGAGCGGCGCTCAGCACCCATCATGATTTTATCTTTGGCTAGCTCGAACTGCTGCATACCTACAGCACGAACACCAGCCCGTGCTGCAAACAAAGCAGCTTCGTTTACCAAGTTTGCAAGGTCCGCACCGGAAAACCCAGGTGTGCCACGCGCGATTTTGGACGCTTCAACATTTTCTGCTAGCGGTACCTTGCGCATATGAACCTTCAAAATCTGTTCTCGTCCGCGAATATCAGGCAAACCAACGGTCACCTGACGATCGAAACGACCCGGGCGCAACAAAGCAGGATCGAGCACGTCGGGACGGTTTGTGGCAGCGATCACAATCACGCCGTCGTTACCACCGAAGCCATCCATTTCAACCAGAAGCTGGTTAAGTGTCTGCTCACGTTCGTCGTGACCACCGCCCAATCCAGCGCCACGGTGACGTCCTACCGCATCGATTTCGTCAATAAAAATAATACAGGGTGACTGCTTTTTCGCCTGGTCAAACATGTCTCGAACACGCGACGCACCAACGCCCACGAACATCTCGACAAAATCTGAGCCCGAAATAGAGAAGAACGGCACCTTGGCTTCGCCAGCAATGGCTTTGGCCAACAAGGTCTTACCTGTTCCTGGTTGTCCCACCATCAGCACACCACGAGGGATACGACCACCGAGCTTTTGGAAGCGACTTGGATCTCGGAGGAACTCCACCAACTCTTGAACGTCTTCTTTGGCTTCGTCGACACCAGCCACATCAGCAAACGTTGTCGTAATTTGGTCTTCGCCGAGGAGTTTTGCCTTGCTCTTCCCGAAACTCATCGGGCCACCACGGCCACCGCCTCCCCCCTGCATTTGACGCATGAAGAACATAAATACAGCTAGGATTAAAAGAATCGGGAAACTTGCAACCAGCAACTGCGTCCAAACCGACTGCTGCTCAGGCTTCTTCCCCTCTACCACAACGTTGTGTGCAAGCAGATCGTCCATCAACTTTGGGTCCTCGACCATCGGTCGAACTGTTTCAAAGCTAGAGCCATCCTTGCGCTCTGCGGAAATGGTTAAGCCGTCTACGACTACTTTCGATAAGCGGTCATTTTGCACTTCTTGAATAAAAGCCGAGTAGCCTAACTGCTCCTTTTGGCCCTGGGTATTGAAGTTGTTAAACACCGATAACAGCACTGCTGCAATCGCAAGCCACAACAACATATTCTTCGCCATATTATTCAAATCACCATCCTCCGGCTCGACATTGGCGCTTTACGGCCCTGCAGTATAGCGGGGTCTTTGCTCAACGCGCATCTTTACCAGTTGGAGACGCCTCGAAAGGATTTCAAGGGTCTGTATAGGCTTTACGTCAATTAGGCGGTAACGGCTCTAACTGCGGAAGCCTTTTGCAACAACATAGACCTCTTTTGAGCGAGGTCTTGAGGCAGCAGGTTTTCGACTATTGACTGTCTTAAAGTGACTTCGAACTGTCTTAAGCCACTCATCAAAGCCTTCACCGTGGAAAACCTTCGCAGCAAACACCCCGCCGTCGGGCAGCATCTGTACCGCCATATCCAATGCAAGTTCAACGAGGTACATTGCCTTTGGCTGGTCAACCGAGACAATGCCGCTCATGTTTGGCGCCATATCCGACAGCACAACGGATGGGATAGAATCGCCAATAACAGCTTGTATCTCATCGAAAACAGATTGCTCGGTAAAATCTCCTTCGACGAAGTCGACGCCAGCCACAGCATCCATTGGCAAGATATCGCTGGCGATGACGCGACCATTGTGTCCGACCAGCTGAGCGGCGACTTGAGACCAACCACCGGGCGCGCTGCCGAGATCAACCACAGTCATACCGGGCTTAATAAATTTATCTTTGTCATTGAGCTCAAGCAGCTTGTAACAGGCGCGAGAGCGGTAACCCTCGGCCTGAGCGCGCTGAACATAGACATCATCTCGATGTTCTTTCAGCCAAGCTTTACTTGAACCGCGCTTCTTCGCCATTTATCGGGACTCCTGTTCTAATGAGCGATAGAATACCACTTGGCAGATCAGTCTTTTTATTTAACGAGAGCTTCATCTTGGACAACCGACTTCTTAAGCAGTACCGCGCGATCGCACACAAACTCAATCCCATCGTCACCGTTGGCGGTCAAGGACTCACTGAGGGCATTCAAGCCGAGCTTGAGCGCGCGCTCAACGATCACGAGCTTGTAAAAATAAAAGTCAATGCGGGCGACCGCGAGACGAGAGATCAGTTGATCGAAGCTTTGATCGAGGCCTGCGATGCCAAGCTCGTGCAGAAAATCGGACACACCGCAACATTGCTACGACATACCCCAAACGCTGACCCTCGAAAATCCAATTTACAACGACCGCTTTGATGCCCAAGGTTCTCCAGTTCCCCAGCCGCGAAAAGCAAGCCTATCAATTCTTAACCGAGCAGCTAGCCGCACTTCTCAGCCAAAAAGGCGCCGACCAAGAATTGATTAACCACGCGACACAATTACTGAGTAAGGTATATGGAGAAGTCGAAGATGCCGACTTTTCTTTTTCAGTGGACCTGCCACCCGGCATTGACTTTGAAGACGCCGAACGTCTGCAGCAGCAAATTGGGGGAGGTGTAGAAGCGTTACGCAAACACCATCACTCGCTAACACTCAAGCTAGCCGCGAAGCTCTTACTCACGGAACTTAAGCTCTACCAACAAGCGAGGGACTAGCTAAGGAACACACTTGCTGAGGTATAAACAAGCCAAGCAACAGTCCACGCCAACACCAAATAGCCAATGAGCAATTTCAGAGCGAACTTTGATGACTTGGCTTCGCGCGCCAAGAGCGCAACGGTGGAAACACACTGAAGCGCAATGGTGAAGAAGACCACCAACGCGAGCCCAGATGCCGCGGTCAGTCCTGATTCCGCTATTTGATCCGCCAGCGAGGCCGGATCCTCATCGGCACTTTCGATACCAAAAATAGTACCCAAGGTTCCCACAAAGACTTCGCGAGCGAGGAATGACGCGATGATGGCAACGCCATACCGCCAATCAAGACCTAGGGGTGAAAAGACGGGCTCGATAAAACGACCCACTGCCGCGAGCCAAGAAGACGACAAATCTTCTCCGCCGTTAGGGAAGTAGCCTAGGAACCAAACAATGACCGTTACTGCGAAAATTACGCTACCGGCCTTCTTGATAAAGTGCAGTGCGCGGTTGAAAGACTTACTGATAATGGGTCTAAGCGCTGGTAGGCGATACGCAGGGAGTTCAAGGATAAAAGCGTGATCAGAAGCGTTGGTGTCGCTCATCCGACTTACCAGAGCAGCAACGAACAGAGCCGTTATGATGCCGAAAAAGTAGATGCCAGACATGGCCAATCCCTGCCAGCCAATTAGCCCACCCAGCGCTGTTTCATCGGGTATCAGAATAGCAATCAGCAAAGCGTAAACCGGCAATCTCGCGGAACAGGGCATAAGCGGAATCGCGACGTAAGTGAGCAACCGCTCTTGTTGAGACGACATCGTTCTCGCAGCGTAAATCGCAGGAATTGCGCAGGCAACGCCCGAGAGTAGCGGTACAAAACTCTTACCCGACAGGCCAAAGAAACTAAGCGGGCGGTGGCAAATTAAAGCCGCACGCGCGAGGTAACCAGAGTCTTCCATAGCACCCACGATTAGGGTCAAGATGAACACCAAAGGCGCGAACACCAAGAAAGCACCAAGCCCACCAAAGATCGCATCACTCACAAAATCAGCCACAACACCCTCTGGCATCGCCGACGCGACAGCACTGCCTATGGCGATGACAATGGACTCTACCCCGTCCATCAATGGCGCCGCCCAAGTAAATATCGCCTGGAAGAAGAGCGTCATGATGACAACAAAAGCTACGCCACCCGTGAAAGTTCCAAGGAGCCAGTGATCAATATGTGCCTGACGGCGCACTAGTAGGTCGCCTTTGGGCGCAAACCGATCGGCAATCTGATGGGCGGTGCCGGTGATCAACGTATCCGGCGTATCCGCCCAAGGCGCCAAATCGGGACTTGGCGCCAAGAGCGCGGCTTCGGCTTCAATTAAACCGGCGCCCGTTCGAGCGCTCACGGGCAATACCGGGACGCCCAGCGCCTTCGATAGTCCCGATACATCCATATCAAGTCCATCGTTCTCAATAACGTCCATCATATTCAGAAGCACAACGAGAGGTTTTCCTGATTGCGCGCATTCTCTCGCGACTTGAAGGCAGTAAGTAGCGCCTTTCTCCAGTCGAGTCGCATCCCAAACCATGGCGACCAGAGCATCATCTTCACTGCGAAGGGCTGTCTTGAGTGTATCGATGGCAACCTGCTCCTCACCGGAGAGGGCATTGAGTGAGTAGGTCCCTGGAAAGTCCCAAACTGTCACATTGGCATCACTCTTGAGTGCGCCGGTACCCACGTCCACGGTAATCCCAGGGTAGTTAGCCACCTTATGGCTCAGGCCAGTGAGCTTATTAAACAGCACACTCTTACCCGAGTTCGGCGCACCCACTAACAACAGGTTCATCATGACTCTGGCTCGATAGTTTTGATGCGCTCTGCAGTCGCGCGATCGAGACTGTAGGTCGCTGCGCCGACTATGAATACATGAGGCGCGCCAAATCCTGGAGTCAGCAAGCAGGTCACGCGCTGGCCCTCACGAAAACCAATGTCGATCAACCTTTGAGTCGCAGAATCGACATCATCTCCGTAGACACCTGCGATAACAGCGGATTCCCCCGCGGAGAGCTCCCAGATTGACGTTGGGTTAGTGGAGGTCGACATAGCTTCCGCGCAGATAGTACTTAGTGAGTCACCAAAGTGGCCACGGATTAAACGTGACGCACCTGATGAATTTCGTAGTAAATATCACCACTGGGCGCTTTAACAACGACCTCATCACCCTCAGATTTCCCCACAAGGGCGCGTGCAATCGGCGAACTCACTGAGATCATGTTCAGTTTAACGTCCGCCTCGTCTTCACCGACGATACGGTAAGAGACTTCAGAATCGTCTTCGCAGTTAATGAGGTCAACGGTCGCGCCAAACAGAACACGGCCTGTATGAGCCAGCACTGTAATGTCGATCACCTGTGCGTTTGACAGCTTGTATTCCAACTCTTTAATGCGTCCCTCAGCAAAACTTTGCTGTTCACGGGCGGCGTGATACTCCGCATTCTCTTTGAGGTCTCCGTGTTCACGGGCCTCCGCGATCGCTGCAACGATTCTCGGCCGATCGACTTTCTTGAGTCGCTCTAGCTCTTCTCTAAGCGCGGCCTCACCGGCAACGGTCATTGGGACTTTATTCATTAGCTAAACTCTCATGCAGATCCTGCAATCTGCGAACTTGCCCATCGGGCTCGCTTTCCATCGACATACAGATCGCCTCCGCTGCCGCCAAGGTCGTAGTGTAGAACACCTGGTGCTGTTCGGCACTTGAGCGAATCGAAGCTGAATCTAGAATCGCTGTGCGCCCCTCCGTCGTATTAATAATCAGGGAAGCTTCATCGTTTTTGATCAAATCAACAATGTGCGGGCGGCCCTCAGCAACTTTATTCACCGAGCGGACGTCCAAGCCCGCCTCACTTAACACCTTGGCTGTACCTTTTGTCGCCGCAAGCGTGAAGCCAGAATCGACAAGTCGCTTTGCGACATCGATTGCTGCTGGCTTATCCGCATCTCTAACACTCAACAGTGCAAGTCCCGAGGTAGGTGTGACATCGCCAGCCCCCAACTGCGCCTTGGCAAAAGCGTCTGCAAACGTAGGGCCGGTTCCCATTACCTCACCCGTTGACTTCATTTCAGGGCCGAGAATGGGGTCAATACCGGGGAACTTGTTGAACGGTAGCACCGCCTCTTTAACGCTGTAGTAGTTGGGCACTACTTCTGCGATAAATCCTTGCGAGACAAGTGTCTGCCCCGCCATACAACGTGCCGCGATTTTGGCCAGCGATACGCCAATGGCTTTCGAAACAAAAGGCACTGTGCGAGAAGCCCGTGGGTTAACCTCAATCACGTATACCTGATCGTCCTGCCAAGCAAGCTGGACGTTCATCAGGCCTTTAACCCCGAGCTCAACGGCCATAGCTCTAACCATGTCACGCATTTTGTCCTGCACATCGGCAGGGAGGCTGTAAGGTGGCAGTGAACACGCCGAGTCACCCGAGTGAACACCAGCCTGTTCGATGTGCTGCATGATCGAGCCTATAACGACGTGCTGTCCATCTGAGACAGCATCGATATCTACCTCTATAGCCGCGTTTAGGAAACGGTCGAGCAGGACGGGTGAATCATCCGAAACCTGAACCGCATCTCGCATGTAGCGAAGTAGGTCCTCCTCTCGGTGGACAATCTCCATAGCGCGCCCACCCAAGACGTAAGAGGGACGAACAACCAATGGGTATCCAATATTCCTCGCAGCCGCTACCGCCTCATCAACACTGCGCACAGTAGTGTTCGCTGGCTGGAGCAAATCCAGTTCCTGAATCATCTTCTGGAAGCGCTCGCGATCTTCGGCGCGATCGATCTGATCCGGTGTCGTTCCAATAATTGGCACGCCCGCCGCCTCGAGCGCTCGCGCCAGCTTTAGCGGTGTCTGTCCACCAAACTGCACGATGACACCCTTTGGCTTTTCTAGATCGACAATTTCGAGTACATCCTCGAGCGTTACAGGCTCGAAAAACAAGCGGTCAGACGTGTCGTAATCGGTAGAAACCGTTTCAGGGTTGCAGTTGACCATGATGGTCTCATAGCCGTCTTCCGCCATCGCTTGCGCAGCGTGTACACAGCAATAATCGAACTCGATACCCTGACCAATACGGTTTGGTCCGCCGCCGAGGACAATAATTTTGTCGCGATCACTCGGCGCAGACTCACACTCCTCCTCGTAGGTTGAATACATATACGCAGTCGCAGAGGAAAATTCGGCAGCACAGGTATCAACACGCTTGTAGACGGGTCTTAGTCCCAAGCCTTGACGGTAAGCCCTCACGTCAGCTTCGGACGTCGCCATCACTGTAGCAATGCGCTTATCAGAGAACCCCTTCCGCTTCAGCCGTCTGAGCTCTTCGTAACTGACATCAGCGAGCGAACGACCAACCAGCGAGTCCTCGAGCCGGACAATATCTTCGATTTGTACCAGGAACCAAGGGTCCACACCTGAGTATCCGTAGATCTCCTCGAGTTCAAAGCCTGCCCGGAAGGCGTCTGCCAGATACCAGATGCGCTCTGCACCCGGATGCGTCAGTTGCTTCACTAGTTCAGCACGCGAGTCATCATCGGTAACCGGCAATCGCGGCTCGAAACCAGCGGAGCCCACTTCGAGACCGCGAAGCGCTTTTTGCACAGACTCCTGGAACGTTCGCCCAATCGCCATCACCTCACCAACTGATTTCATTTGCGTCGTCAGTTTTGCGTCCGCTGTAGCGAACTTTTCGAAGGCGAAACGCGGTACCTTGGTTACCACATAATCGATGGAAGGCTCGAAAGATGCGGGTGTCACACCACCCGTGATGTCGTTAGCCAATTCGTCCAGCGTGTAACCTACCGCAAGCTTGGCAGCTACCTTTGCAATCGGGAACCCGGTTGCCTTGGATGCTAATGCCGAAGAGCGTGATACGCGGGGGTTCATTTCGATAACAACAATACGTCCTGTATCCGGACATTGACCGAATTGCACATTGGAGCCACCGGTCTCAACGCCAATTTCACGAAGCACCGCCAAAGACGCGTTTCGCATCAGTTGGTATTCTTTGTCAGTCAGCGTTTGCGCAGGAGCAACCGTAATCGAGTCACCCGTATGAACACCCATCGCATCTAAATTCTCGATCGAGCAAACGATGATGCAGTTGTCGTTCTTGTCGCGAACGACCTCCATCTCGAACTCTTTCCAGCCGATGAGAGATTCGTCGATCAAAAGCTCGTTAGTCGGTGACAACTCGAGACCACGCTTGCAAATAGTTTCGAATTCAACGCGGTTGTACGCAATACCACCTCCAGAACCACCCATTGTGAAAGACGGTCGGATGATGCAGGGGAAGCCCATTCTGTCGAGTACGTCGAATGCTTCTTCCAGCGAGTGGGCAATCTCCGCTCGCGGCGTGTCGAGTCCGATCTTTTTCATCGCGACATCGAACTTCTCTCGGTCCTCTGCCTTATCGATCGCCTCTTGCGTCGCACCAATCATTTCGACGCCGTACTTTTCAAGAACACCCTCGGCATCCAATTTGAGGGCGCAGTTGAGCGCTGTTTGACCACCCATGGTGGGCAGCAAAGCACTGGGGCGCTCTTTCTCAATAATTTTAGCGACCGTCTGCCACTCAACAGGTTCGATATAAGTCGAATCCGCCATCGCGGGGTCGGTCATAATTGTTGCGGGGTTTGAGTTCACAAGAATGACTCTGTAGCCCTCTTCCCGCAGTGCCTTACACGCCTGAGCACCGGAATAGTCGAACTCGCATGCCTGCCCAATAACAATGGGGCCGGCACCCAGAATAAGAATACTTTCTAAATCAGCTCTTCTCGGCATTAGGCGGCGCCTCCCCGTTCACCTTCCGATACAACCTCACCGGTGGTGCTGCCACCAGCCATGGCTGTGATAAAGGCATCGAATAAATACTTAGCGTCATGAGGCCCAGGGCTAGCCTCAGGATGACCTTGGAAACTGTATGCAGGCGTATCCGTCCTTTTAATTCCCTGAACCGTGCCGTCAAAGAGCGATCGGTGCGTGACGACCAACGTATCGGGGAGATCCTTGTCTGAGACAGTGAAGCCATGGTTCTGACTTGTCACCATTACGGTCTTGTTTGCCAAATCCTGCACAGGGTGGTTTGCACCGTGATGCCCGTGGTTCATCTTCTCGGTGCTCGCACCGCTAGCTAGCGCCAAAATCTGATGGCCCAGGCATATCCCAAATAACGGCTTACCCGCCGCCATAACTTGCTTCGCAAGCTCAATCGCGTAATCACAGGGCTCTGGGTCACCGGGACCATTGGACAGGAAGACACCATCGGGCTTGAGCGCCATCACAGCATCGAACCCAGTTTGAGCAGGCACCACCGTCACTCGGCATCCGAGGTCAACCAAAATCCGCAGGATATTGCGCTTTACACCAAAGTCTAGTGCCACAACATGGAAGCGTATCTCAGGGCGCTGTGGCGCCTCAACACCGAGTTGCCATGTAGGCTCTACCCACTCGTAACCGCTAGCGGTTGTTACCTCCCTGGCCAGATCCATCCCTTTGAGGCCGGGAAATGCATTCGCAGCGGCAATGGCCTCTTCGGCCGCAACGCCTGTCAGAATGCAGCCTGCCTGAGCGCCTTTTTCTCGAATGACTCTTGTCAGCTTACGCGTGTCGATATCAGCGATACACACTGTATCGTTCGCAACGAGGTAGTCGCTGAGGCTTTGCTCAGAGCGGAAGTTGGATGCGACAAGCGGTAAATCACGGATGATCAGGCCCGCTGCGTGAACCGCGTCCGATTCTGCATCGGCTGCGTTCGTTCCAGTGTTGCCGATGTGAGGATAGGTGAGCGTTACAATCTGTTGTGAATAAGACGGATCGGTCAAAATTTCCTGATAACCGGTCATCGCCGTGTTAAAAACAACCTCTCCCACAGTTTTCCCGTCTGCGCCTACTGAACGCCCGTGAAAAACTGTGCCGTCTGCAAGTGCTAAGACAGCAGGTTTATCCACTCTAAATCCTCCAGAGAGTCGTTTTTATACTCGCCACCCCGCCCCTTTGAGGCCTCTCTTTGCCTCCGTTTTCACTAAACGTCACGACGCGGGATGTGTTATTGTCTCGCGCACACAACAAGGCGCCGGACTGACCAAAAAGCCGCCGACCAATTCAAGAATGCGCTAAGACTCAATTGTACGTTTACGGTCGATTAGTGTCCATGAAAAAGGGCATGAGAGTCGTCCGTTTCATCGACAAAACGTTAGACGAGGGACAAGGGTAGAAGAAATGACTCGTAAAGCAGAGACAGCAGTAATTACGGGTGCAGGTGATGGCATCGGCCGAGCACTTGCTCTCAACCTTAACGCGCGAGGCATCAACCTATATATCTGCGACATAAGTCCCGAGCGACTCGCCGAGACCGCGCAAATGTTAAACCGTGAAAAGGGATTAGTCGCATCCGCTGTTGTCGACTGTGGGAGCCGGGAAGCTATCGAAGCCTGGGCAGAGACTATTGCCAGCGAAGTCACCACGATTGAATTCTTGTTCAACAACGCGGGCGTTGCCTACGCCTCGGAGTTTCGCAGCGCGACATTGGATAACTTTGAATGGCTAATGAACATCAACTACTGGGGCGTCGTCTGGTCTACGAAGGCCTTCTTACCCCTTTTAGAGGCCTCTCCCAATGGTCACTTGGTTAATGTCTCATCCATTTTTGGCATGGTCGGCATACCCACGCAGAGTGCCTACAACAGTGCTAAGTTCGCAGTAAGGGGATTTACCGAATCACTGCAAGCAGAGTACCGAGGCTCTTCACTCAGCGTTACCTGTGTGCATCCTGGCGGGATCTCAACCAATATTGCTTTGCGCGCGCGCAGTGACGGCGAATCAGCTGATACCTCCGCTGAAGAGCGTGACGCGTCATTCCGCCAAGTCGCGAGAACATCACCCACCAAAGCCGCTGAAGTCATAATGAAAGGGACGCTGGCCGGCCGAAGACGGATCTTTATTGGCTGGGATGCCTGGTTTATGCAAATCCTGACTAAGTTTCTGCCTACCTCCTATCACCTCGTGACAGCGCGAATGGCATCGAGGAATGATGAGTCTAGCTGACGACAATCCCTCATCAGCGCCAAGCCGACTCAGCAGATCCTCGTTTTTCATCCTAATTACGGGTCTGCTTGCCAATGCTATCGGCCAGGCCTTCATCTTCGCGATCTTACCGCCGCTTGGTCGCGAAGTTGCCCTTAGTGAGGTACAGACTACCTCAATCATATCGACCTCAGCCCTCGTGTTTACATTTTGCTCCCCCTGGTGGGGTCGAAAATCGGACCAGATAGGGCGCAAAATCGTCATTGTGATCGGCTTGACAGGCTATGCGGTGGGTACGGTGATCTTCGCCGGCGTCTTTGCGCTAGGCATGAAAGGCATCCTATCTGGCTGGACGCTCTATTTTGCCGCCTTGTTTTTCCGCTGCATACAGTCGTCGATTATGGCAGCTTCAAGCCCCGGCGTTACCGCCTACGCCGCAGACCATAGTTCACGCGCATTCCGGACACAGACTCTGGCTCGACTGGGCACTGCTAACAGTCTAGGCGTCATTATTGGTCCAGTGCTTGCCGGATTACTCGCTGGATTAGGGCTTCTTTTCCCGCTCTATGTAGCTGCAGCATTCACGTTGATCGCGGTGTTTATCGTTTGGAAATATTTACCCGAAGGCGACACATCTGTCACAGCACGTAAGCGCGCACCCCGGCTGTCCTTTCTCGACTCACGACTCCGCGTTTATCTGCTGAGCGCCATCGGAACCTTCACAGGCTTTTCCTCTATCCAGCAAACGCTTGGGTTTAGGATCCAAGACAGTTTATCGCTCAGCGGTGTTGAAACAGCGCAGTACACGGGTGCTGCACTTATGGTCTCAGCCTTCTTCACACTGGCACTACAATTATCCATTGCTCAGCGCTACGCAGGGCCGGCGCTGAACCTTGTCCGTATGGGCTTGATCTGCAACTTAATTGCCGCTGGTTTTGTAGCTTCGGCACAGGGACTAACAGGATTAATCATAGGCATGGCGTTCATGGGTGCTGGGCTGGGCCTTATAGGTCCTGCTATCGCTGCGGGCGCATCGCTCTCGGTGAGTCGAGACGAGCAAGGTGGTGCCGCAGGCCTGATCACCGCATGCCCGGCCGCTGGCTTTGTTATCGGCCCAATTCTGGGCGGGGCTCTCTACCAATTGAACCCAGCCTACCCACCGCTCTTTGCGGGCTCCATCACCGTGCTTGTTTTGGCCTACGCGTTACAGTCCCACGCGATAATGGCTGACATAGAGGATTAACTGCAGATCTAAGGAGCATCCTGTCGGAGCACGCTTCGATGGCTTCGATGAAAACGCCCGTATAAATTTGCCGAGCAAGCATTGCCTTCTTTCTTTGCTGCCAATAGAAACTATTCAAACCTGTACCTATCAGCTAAACGATAGATAGGTCACACAGCAACTACGAGCCCGAGGGCGATTTAAGCGCTTCAATGGCTCGACGAATTCCTGAGGGGATGGCGGCTGATTTATTTGCTTCGCGATCCACAAACGCATGCGTAAATCGGCCAGTCACACTGCTCAACTCAGCACCCTCGGCGAATACACCAATTTCCCATGTCACCGACTTTTCACCCATGCGCGCAATACGCAGGCCTAGCTCAAGCTCCTGCGGGTAGGTCAGTGGCGAGAAGTAATCGGCTGATGAGTTCACCACGTAACCCACGATATTATCGTGTCCGGGCCGCATACCCCCCTCTTCAATCAGGAAGCGATTAACCACTGAGTCAAAGAATGCGTAATAGGCAACGTTATTAATATGACCATAAATATCATTGTCGGCCCAACGCGTGTTGAGCGAATAAAAAATGGCAAAACGATCGCGCGATGCAGGAGCAGCTCGTTCGCTCACGCCCAACCGCTCCAGGCTTCCTGGTAAAGTCGCAACGCCGTTGCCTCATCAACCTCGCGCGGATTATTGATCAACAAACGCTGCTGGAACATGGCATCTTTCGCCAACATTGGAAGGTCGGCCTCGGGGATGTTTGCTTGCGCTAAAGTCGCGGGTAGCCCGCTGTCATCGATCAGGGTCTTGAACCAATCGATCAAACCTCCGGCCGATGGATCTGCCCCCGGGAGAACCCGAGCCAATTCTGTATAGAGTTCCGGACAAGCCTCTGCATTGAAAGCGAGCACCGTAGGAAGCATTAGCGAATTACTCAGCCCATGTGGGATGTGGTAGTGCCCGCCTACGGGATAGGCCAAAGCATGGACTGCGCCAACGGGCGCATTGGCAAACGCCTGACCAGCGAACATAGAGCCAAGTAACATCGCCTCTCGCGCAGCAACGTCTCCGGGGCACCCCAATACTGTACGGAGGTTTTCAGACAGTAATTTCAGTGCACGCAAGGCCAACATATCTGAAATGGGATTTTTCTTGATCTTGGAGGTGTAAGCCTCTATCGCGTGGACCATAGCGTCGATACCGGTCATCGCAGAAATACTTGCCGGCAATCCTAGCGTCAGAGATGCATCCAAAATTGCCACGTCAGGAAGCAAAATAGGTGAACTGACACCGGCTTTTGTCGTTTCGCCCGTTGTAATAATGGCCACCGGCGTAACCTCTGACCCTGTACCTGCAGTGGTAGGTGCAAGGAACAGCGGCATACGCTCACCGCTCACCATACCCACCCCGTAGATCTCCGGAAGATCCTGCAGTCCCCTCGCCAGCACTGAAACCACCTTTGCAACATCCATCGAACTGCCACCGCCGACGGCAATTACCGAATCGCAATCACCGGCCCTGAAAGCATCCAGACAGGAGTAGACCACACGCTCGGAAGGGTCCGGCTCGATACCATCGAAAACGACGACTTCATCGACAGCTTTCTGAAGAGACTTGATAGCGGGCGAGACAACACCCAACTCAATGAGTTGAGCATCAGTCACGAACAACGGTCTGCTCAATCCCCGCTCGGCCAGAAGCTCATTGAGCTGCAAGACCGCGCCGGATTGAACCAGCGTGGTCTTCACAGACTGGAAGGAGTAGCCACTCATCGATTAGAAAGTGAAGATCACTTTACCTTTGGCGCGACGCTCCATCATGGCTGCGTAGCCAGCTTCGTATTCCTCAATCGGGAAGACATCCGTTACGACTGGGTTCAATTTACCGTCATTGAACAAGCCCCAGAGCTCTTCCACATTTTTCTGCTGCTCTGCAGGTTCTTCGCCCAAGAAGCGACCCCAGAAGACGCCAACGAGAGCACAACCTTTAAGTAGCGTGAGGTTGAGTGGAATACTGGGAATCGGACCCGATGCAAAACCGATCACGAGATAGCGTCCGTTCCACGCCATGCTCCGAACCGCAGGTTCGGCATAGTCACCACCAACAGGGTCGTAGACAACGTCAACGCCTTTGCCGCCGGTGATCTCCTTAATGCGATCTTTAATCGACTCAGTGCTGTAGTTAATCACTTCGTCTGCGCCCAATTGCTTACAGAGCGCCAGCTTTTCATCTGAGCTTGCCGCCGCAATGACTTTGGCGCCCATGACTTTGCCAAGTTCAACCGCGGTACTGCCAACACCACCAGCCGCCCCCATGACCAGCATAGTTTCGCCCGCTTTGAGTTGACCGCGCTGCTTGAGCGCGTAGTACGAGGTGAAGTAGGTCATACCTACACCCGCAGCAGCCGTAAAATCGATACCTTCAGGCTTGGGAAGCAGCGCGTTCTCATTAACCACGGCTTCGCTTGCGAAACCACCGACGCCCCCTAACTGGATCACGCTATCGCCAACTGACCAACGCGTTACTGCAGAGCCAACTTCTGTTACGACACCGGCTGACTCGCCGCCCGGTACAAAGGGCATTGGCGGTTGCATTTGGTATTTACCTTGAATGATCAGCACATCAGGGAAATTGAGGCCTGCAGCCTTAACTTCCATGCGAACATCGTTAGGACCTAATTCCGAGGTCTCCCAATCATGTATAAGGTTTAACTTGTCCGGGAGGCCATGCTCACTACATACAACCGCTTTTGCCATTTTAGTAAACCTCGAATAGTCCAGCTGCGCCCATACCACCACCAACACACATGGTGATCACAACATATTTAACACCGCGACGCTTACCCTCGATCAACGCGTGACCGATCATTCGTGAGCCACTCATACCGTAGGGGTGACCGATCGCAATCGCACCACCATCGACGTTGAGCTTGTCGTTATCGATACCGAGCGTGTCTCGGCAGTAGAGCACCTGAACTGCAAACGCCTCATTGAGCTCCCACAGACCAATATCGTTGACGGTTAGGCCGTGCTGCTTAAGCAACTTAGGCACTGCGAAGACAGGGCCAATTCCCATTTCATCAGGCTCACAACCTGCTACTGCCATCCCACGATAGGCGCCGAGCGGCTCAAGTCCCAAAGAAGTCGCCATCTCACTGCTCATAACCACCTGAGCAGAAGCACCATCAGACAACTGCGACGCGTTACCTGCAGTAATTGTTCCACCCTCGATCACAGTGCGAAGTCCCTTAACGCCTTCGAGCGTTGATGGGCGCACGCCTTCATCTGCTGTCACCGTGACTTCAGCCGTAGACTGCTCGCCGGTCTCTTTGTTGTAGACAATGCGATCACAAGTGACCGGCACAAGCTCAGCGTCGTAACGTCCCGCTGCATAGGCGGCTGCAGTACGCTCTTGAGACTCAAATCCGTACTCGTCCATGGCATCACGTGAGATACCATAGCGCGCTGCAACCACTTCAGCCGTTTGCAACATAGGCATATAGATATCTTTGTGCATACCAACCAACTCGTTATCCACAAGGCGGTGTCCGTTCATATGCTCATTTTGCACTAGCGAAATCGAGTCGAGTCCACCACCCACAACAACATCCATACCGTCATACATGACTTGCTTGGCTGCGGTTGCAACTGCCATAAGGCCGGACGAACACTGGCGATCGATCGTCATACCTGAGACCGTGACCGGCAAGCCGGCACGAAGCGCTGCGTTTCGACCAATGTTCATGCCGGAGGTGCCCTGTGTAAGGGCTGCACCCATGATGCAGTCTTCAACACGGTCAGCTTCGATACCTGCGCGCTCTACCGCGGCACGTATAGCGTGAGCACCCATTGTCGGTGCCTGCAAATTGTTGAAACCACCGCGGTAGGCTTTACCAATCGGTGTCCGTGCTGTTGATACGATGACTGCTTCTTTCATTTTTCTTCTCCCTGTGCCCTCTTTGGGCATCTAAGCGATATGTGTATTGAATGTGAGTAAATTTACGTCCCGACCTTTCCTACTCGAGTGAAATTCCTTTAGCCTGCGCGGCCTTCCCCAGAAACTTAAATGTCTGCTCAAAGCCCGCTTGGAGCTGCTTTGGCTCGCTGTTAGCAATAGCGTCCCAGTTAGCTGCGATGGCCTCAGGAGTTTGGTCAGCATCATCGAGATAAATACCGTCGGTCTCAACGATTTTTGCCACCGCAAAACCACCTGCGCCCGCAGCTAAAATCGTACGGGTCGGCGCATCTTGCGACACCAGGTACAGTACAGCCGGCGTCACCGTCTCCGGCGTCATTAAGTCAAACGCCTTATCAGGAATTAGACCCTCAGTCATTCGTGTTCCCGCCGTGGGCGCTAGCGCGTTGATCTTAACGTTGTTCTTTGCACCTTCTTGGGCGAGCGTGTTCATCATCCCGATAACACCCATTTTCGCTGCGCCGTAGTTGGTCTGACCGAAATTACCGTACAGACCGCTTGATGACGTGGTCACGACCACACGCCCATAATTTTGCTCGCGCATGATGTCCCACACAGCCTTTGTGCAGTTAACACTGCCCATTAAGTGCACGTCGAGCACCAGCTTAAAGTCTTCAAGCGAGCCCTTACCGAAGCTCTTATCACGCAAGATGCCAGCATTGTTCACGAGGATGTCGATTCGACCCCAACGTTCCATGGTTTTTGCAACCATGTCCTGCACCTGCTCAAAGTCAGCAACATTCGCACCGTGCGCCATTGCCTCACCACCCGCCGCCTCGATCTCAGCAACAACGGCCTGAGAAGCAGCACTTCCCCCGCCGCTACCGTCGACGGTGCCGCCCAAGTCGTTTACTACCACTTTTGCACCACGCGCTGCTAACTGAAGCGCATGACTCTTGCCCAAGCCATTCCCTGCACCCGTAACGATCGCAACTTGACCGTCATACCGAATCGTCATTATTACTATTCCCTAAATAAAGTGTGTTAACCGATAAAAGACATACCCAACCACTCTGCGTAGAGTGCGGGTGTTTCTTCACCTTCAATTTCTACCGTTACGCCCGTCTTCACGAGAAAACGGTTCGCATCTTTGCGGTCCACATTCAATATTTCTGAATGTGCACGAATTCGCTTGCCTGCGCGCACCGGTGCGATAAAGCGTAGCTTATCGATACCGTAATTGACGCCCATGACAGTGCCTTTAACACCCACCGTATTCTCGGAGCTCAACTTGGTGAGTAGCGAGAGCGTAAGAAAGCCATGAGCAATCGTGCCACCGAACGGTGTCTTTGCTGCGGCCTCCTCATCGATGTGGATAAACTGATGATCCTCAGTGCAATCAGCAAACGTGTTGATACGATCTTGATCAACCGTCATCCAATCGCTAGCGGGCAACTTCGTGCCCACCATATTTACCATTTCATCTGGTTCGACCCATGTGATCGCCATGATTAGATTCCTTGTCTATTAATAGGTGAAGCTTATCCGTCTCTAAACGTCGCACCTGTGTCCTCTACCGTGGTGTAGCCCTTAAGTTCGTGCCGGCCAACAACCATGCGGTGTACCGCATCGGGTCCATCGGCCAATCGCAATGTGCGCTGTCCCGCCCACATGTTCGCCAGTGGCGTGTCGTTGGAGACACCAATACCACCGTGCATTTGAATGGCATCATCAATGACTTTCAAGGCCATGTTTGGCACAACTGTTTTGATCATAGATATCCAGATGCGCGCTTCCTTTGGGTCAGTTGTATCCATCATCCAGGCTGTTTTTAGCGTCAATAAGCGCGCCTGCTCGATGTTCATTCGAGCATCGGCGATGATGTCGATATTCCCCCCAAGCTTCGACAACGGACGACCAAAAGCGGTTCGCGTTGTTGCGCGCTTGCAGAGCAAATCCAAGGCTTTTTCCGCCGCACCGATTGAACGCATGCAGTGGTGAATACGGCCTGGCCCTAAGCGTCCCTGTGAAATTTCAAAACCTCGACCGGCACCCAAAATCATGCAGTCCTTGGGCACTCGCACGTTGTTCAGCTTCACTCGCATATGACCGTGTGGCGCATCAACGTTGTTGAATACAGTAAGCGGGCGAACAATCTCGACCCCGGGGGTGTCCATGGGCACAAGTATTTGAGACTGCTGTAGGTGCTTAGGTGCACTGGGGTCCGTTTTGACCATGCAGATCATCACCTTACACCGCGGATCGCCGGCACCGCTGGTCCAATGCTTCTCTCCGTTGATCACCCACTCATCACCCTCGAGCACAGCTGTAGTAGAAATATTGGTCGCATCAGAGGAAGCAACGTCGGGCTCGGTCATACCAAAGCAGGAGCGAATTTCTCCGTTCATCAGCGGTTCTAACCACTGCTTTTTCTGCGCCTCGGTTCCGTACTTGTGTATGACTTCCATATTTCCAGTATCGGGAGCGCTGCAATTGAAAACCTCTGCGCCAATGTAAGAACGACCCATTTCCTCAGCCAAATACGCGTACTCAACAGTATTGAGGCCAGTACCGTTTTTATCGGTAAGGAAAAAATTCCACAGCCCCTGTGAGCGAGCTTTGGCTTTTAAACTCTCCAGGATTTCAGTTTGTCGATCGGTGAATTCCCATGGAGACCCTATTTCAATTTGTGCCTTATATTCCTCTTCCAGTGGGATCACTTCTTCATTAAGAAAATTCCGGACACTTTCGAGAATGGGCGCAACTTTTTCGGAGACACCTAAGTCCATAACCTACCCCTTTTATAACGTTATGTTTGGTTTCTAGAGTGAGTGAGCAGCGTTCACAAAACTACTGCGTGCGACGCCACCAAATCGTGATTTGAACATACAGTATGTTTTTTTGACCGACAAGAATGTTTTGGATCGCCCGTATGAATAATGCCAAGTCACGATGACCAATCTTAGGGAGAGCAAAACCACCACACACGGATCAAATCGCGTATTCTTTGTCCAACACCGAAAGTCCGGTACAGAACTGATATCGCCATTGTCTAAAGGAATTATCCGTGAGCGTTAGACCTTTCCACCTTGCCCTACCCACCGCCAAGCTAGAGGAGACCCAGACCTTTTATATCGACGTTCTTGGCTGCAGCTTGGGTAGAACTAGCGACGACTGGATCGATCTCAATCTGTTCGGTCACCAATTGGTGTTCCACGTTACAGGGTCAGGACCACTGCCCGAATCCTACAACCCGGTCGATGCCCACAGCGTGCCGATTCCGCATTTCGGCGTTGTACTTACACCAGATCAACATAGGGGTTTTTGCCAGCGAATCAGTGGCAAGGTGGACATGATTATCGAGCCTTCAGTCCGATTTGAGGGCACGCCCGGAGAGCAGCGAACGGTCTTTTTCAGAGATCCCAATGGCTATGCCTTGGAGTTCAAGAGTTTCGCTAACGATGATGACCTCTTTGCCGCCTTCTGAGCGCTTTTCTTGACCTTTTATAAACGTTTTTTGTTCTGAGCATTGGGGCGGTTCTTAAATCGCTTTAGGCGCCGTCTTAGTATTTTGCGTCATGGTAGATATTCTGCACATCCTCACACTTATTGAGTAAGTCGAGGAGCTTTTCAAACTGCTCAAGGTCTTCTCCAGAGATGGGCGTCTCACCCTTTGGGACAAACTGAATTTCGTCAACTTCGAAATCTATATCAGGGAACTCATCCGTGAGCGCATTACGCGCTTTCGCAAACTCTGTGTTTGGCGCCATGACCGTCACCATATCCTCCTCGCACTCCACTTCGAGGACATCTACGTCAGCCATAACCAAGCAATCCAAGACCGCTTCTTCATCTCCCTTGAACACGAATACCGCAGCATGTTCAAACATGTGCGCTACCGTACCTGGTGATCCAAACTTTCCCTTACCTTTTGTAAAGGCCGGACGCACTTCACCAATGGTTCGGTTGGCATTGTCGGTCAAACAGTCAACCAGCAGCATCGTTCCGCCGGGACCAAAACCCTCGTACCGCGCAATTTGAAAGTCCTCACCGATACCAGAACTTGCTTTATCCATTGCCTTTTCGATGACATGCGAGGGGACTTGATCCTTCTTCGCACGATCGATCAAAGAGCGGAGCGACAAGTTTGCAGAGGGATCCGTACCGCCGGCTTTGGCCGCCATGTAGATCTCGCGGCTGTACCTCGAATAAACCGCCGTTTTCATTGCGGCTGTTTTCGCCATTGATTCTTTGCGGTTCTGGTAGGCGCGCCCCATGCCTAACTCCTCTCAGTCCAAAGTTGCGAGTTTAAACCAGAACCCACCCTGATGCGGAGGGCTTTGATACTTAATGTCATCACACTCAAACACATTTTCAAGCTTAGATGGGTTCGAGCTACACTCGCGCAACTGACTAACTTATCGAGCGAGCCCTGAATACAAATGACAAAAAGAATAAAAGGCTTCGGTCCGGGCGCAATGATCGCCGCTGCTTTCATCGGACCAGGCACCGTTACCACCGCGACGCTCGCAGGCGGCAACTTTGGCTTCACATTACTCTGGGCTATTGCTTTTTCCATCGTTGCCACACTGACGCTTCAAGAAATGACTGCACGGCTGGGAGCTGTCGCACAAGTCGGTCTAGGTGAGGCAATTGCGGCACGCACATCTAACACTCTCTTCCGCTGGCCCTCGGCTTTGCTCGTCATCGCGGCCATCGTGATCGGAAATGCGGCTTACGAGGCGGGAAATATCACTGGCGCCGGCGCGGGACTTCCGGGGTGGACCGTAAGCTTTCTCAACATTTGGCCTTTAGTGATTGGGGCGGTTGCCTTTTTCATACTCAATCGAGAGAGCTCTAAATTTCTTGAGCAAACATTGGGTCTGCTGGTACTGGCCATGGCGCTCGTGTTCTTGGGCACCGCACTCGTGGTGCAGCCCAGTCTTGCAGACATTATGCGAGGCCTGCTCATCCCAACGATGCCGGAAAACGCGGGGCTTATTGTACTTGGCATCATTGGAACAACTGTTGTCCCGTATAACTTGTACTTGCACGCATCGGTGATAAAACGTCACAGCAGAGACGGCTTGACGCTGGCGGATGCAAGACGAGACATTCAAATCTCGGTTATCGGAGGGGGCATCATCACTTTATGCATCGCGGTGACAGCAGCAGCGGTTTTACATGGCGGGCCTACGCCAACGTCCTCCTTCACGCAGTTGGCGCCAACGCTCGCGCCACTTCTTGGGCAAGCGAGTTTCGCTGTTCTAGGGCTGGGCTTTTTTGCCGCAGGATTATCATCAGCGATCACGGCACCACTTGCAGCGGCGTATGCGGTTACCGAAGTGCTGAATCTAGCCGCTGAGCAGCGTGATCGGGTTTTTAAATGGACATGGCGTCTCGTACTTGCATTTGGCGTTATCGTTGCCTCGCTAAGTCTTAAACCCATCGAACTTATTGTTTTCGCGCAATTCACTAACGGGCTGCTTCTGCCAATAACCGCCGCCTTCATCCTTTGGATAGCCAACGATTCGGAGTTATTGGGAAATTACCGTAATTCACTGCTGAATAATGTGATGGGATTTTTTGTGCTGACCGTTGCCTGTGGTTTAGGGTTGAGGGGCATCCTATTGGCGACAGGACTACTTTAGTGCTTAGAGCGGGGTCTACTGGAGCTACGCCACGCAGGAAACAGCTCAGCATGAGACCCCTCTAACCCAACCTATGGAAACGCTAGTAATAGAACCAATGTCACTGCAAATGAATGACTTTTAACAAAAGAGCAACGAGTAGACGGTTGCAATAATAGATCGATATGCAAATCACCGAATACAAAACCATCGACATAAACTGCGATATGGGCGAGTGGGACTCAGAGTGTCGAACGGAAACACGGCAATATTCCCGCTCAGGCGACGAATCAGATCTCGCTTTGATGCCTTTCATCAGCAGTTGTTCTATCGCCTGCGGAGGTCATATTGGTGATCAGCACTCTATGAGAATTACCGTTTCTAATGCCGTTGAGAACGGCCTCCGTGTCGGTGCTCATCCCGCGTATCCCGACAAACGTAATTTTGGACGGCGGAGCTTAGTCCTTCCACTCGCAGACTTATCAGCAACACTTTTCTCGCAAATTTGCACCCTTCGAGACATTGCACAACAGGAAGGCACACAGCTCGCCTTCGTGAAACCGCATGGAGCGCTCTACAACGACATGATTAAGCGCGCAGAGCTTGCCAACGTAGTTATTGAAACCGTAAAGCGCGTCGACCCAAGCCTTTCACTGATGGGTTTAGCAGGAAGTAGCTTAGAGGCGCGTTGCAGGAAAGAGGGTTTACCCTTTATTGCAGAGGCCTTCGCCGACCGGCGTTACAGCGATAGCGGCGAGCTTACCTCTCGTAGTCTTCAGGGTTCGGTAATTGAAGACCCAGAGGAAGCGGCCGCTCAAATTCTGTCTCTGATTCAAGAAAACGTCATTACATCGATCACAGGTGACATCATCCCTCTGAAGGCAGACACGATTTGCATTCATAGTGATACACGGGGGGCGCTAGACCACGTAAAAGCAATCAATACATTGCTGTACCAAAATAACATCAAGGTGAGCGTGGCGAAGTGAATGAGACGCCTTCACGCAACCGATCGCATGACAGCCGCATACAATTTTACGGAGGAACGGGGTTGCTGGTGCAGTTTGATGAGACACAAACCGTGTCTGCCAGGAAAGCCGTTATCGCACTCAATCAACAGTTACTTGCCCTAAATTTACGCGGCGTTGAGAGTACAACACCCAGCTATGTCAGCCTGCTTGTCATCTATGATCCCTTCATTATCTCAGGCAGGTATCTAGCCTCAGTCCTCACCAAACTACTCGAAGATCCCAGCGCGGAGTCTTCGTCTAAAGAACATGATTTAAAGAGCACCTCATGGCGCCTTCCAACACTGTTTGTAGAAGCAAACGACGAGGACGCGCTAGCACTTCAGGATGAGGTGGGACTAACTTGGAGTCACATCATCGAGACTTTCTGTCGGGCCTCCTACAGAGTGAATGCCTTAGGGTTTCTTCCGGGCTTTACCTATCTCGGCGATCTACCGACGGAGCTTCATTGTCGACGACTTGCAATACCGAGAGTACGGATACCGTCATCCTCAGTGGCGATTGCGGGACAGCAAGCAGGTATCTATCCAATGGACTCACCGGGCGGATGGCGCGTACTCGGACGTCTTCCTTTTTCAATTTTTGATCAGAAGCGCCCATCCCCAGCCGTGTTCTCACCAAACGATCAGATTACCTTCATACCTGCATCAAAACGCCTTTTCAGCGAACTGGCGCGAGCTGCTGAGAAAGGTGAACTTAATCTCGATAGATTCAAGCAATGATCATCACCTTCATCACCAGCGGGTTCAGGACCACAACGCAGGACAAAGGACGTCGCGGGTATACACACCTCGGCATCCCCGTGAGTGGAGCACTCGACGTCCCCGCCATGCGCTACGCCAATCAACTCGTAGGAAATCCGATCGACACGCCTGTTCTTGAGCTTACTTTGAGTGGACCAAAGCTACACTGCGAACAAGCGGGCTCCATCGCCTTGGCTGGCGCCAATTTCGGCGTTTACCTAAACGGGGAGAAAAAGCCAAATACGCTTCGGATAGACCTCAACGCCGGCGATACCCTTAGTTTTTCCAACCCTGACAAAGGGTGTCGGGGGTATTTAGCTGTTGCGGGGGACTGGCAGGTTCAGCGATGGCTTGGCAGCGCTAGTGCACTCCGCGTTGGGAGCCATGAGCTACTGCCCGACGCTGTGTGGAAAGCGGGTGACTCTCTCGTAACCGTTCCGAAACGCGTCACACCATGGCCAACACAAAGAATCGAACCCGCGACGCTATCGAACCGGATCACTGCGTATGCTGGACCCGAGTTTCATTGGCTGACTGAGGAGGCTAAGAAGACTTTAACCTCTCACCAAATTACAGTTTGCGAGCCCTCAAATCGCGTTGGCCTGCGGACCGATACCGCCCTAACAATCCAGGATAAGTACCAAAACAAAGAGATGCTCTCATCAGGCGTTATGCCTGGTACTGTGCAAGTGACATCCGGTGGACAGGCAATCGTGCTGCTAGCAGACGGACAAACCATTGGCGGTTACCCGCGAATACTCCAGTGCTCCCAGTCAGCTATGCGCTCGATCGGACAGCTTAGGGCTGGAGACACGTTCACACTGGAGCTCATGCCCATGTCATCTGCGTTAGGTGTCCTGAGCAACACGAAGCCTAAGGCTTGATCCCGCTTCACTTTGGGTCTTTACGCGCTCGCGCTCGCTCGTAAGGTTTTTTACTTGCCGAACCCGATAAGGGCCTAAAGCTTAAACTCGATGAAGCGTCTGACTGTGCAGTGGCGTCACCTTTGGCCGATGCCTTAGAAGCAGTTCCTTCTGCATCATTGCTAGCGTTGGTTGCATGCGCCGAGAGCACTTTAAAGCACGCTGACATTGCCGCCATCCCAGCCATTTTTTCAACGTCATCTGACCACCATGCCTCGGCGCCGACACGCATCTCAGTGACGGTTTGAGAAACCACAGATCCACAATCAATCGTTTCAGTATTGCTCGAGGCTTTCATCTCCGCAGACACTTCAACCGAGGTGAGTAAGAACGTGAGTGTTGCCAATAGGCGCGAAAAGTTGCTCATTCAGTCGGACCTCTAAACATTGCTTGTATTACTTACGAGCTGTCCTCTGTAGAGATCACAAAAAAGTCTAAGCACCTTCTCCTTGGAGCGCCTCCCCCACAACGCCCCAAAAACGACCTCGCCCGCACCAGCATAGTGCAAACAAGGAATGGTGAGAGCGAAAACTCATACTGAAACAAATTAAAATTACTAAAAAATATATATAAAACAATGCTTTATTTTTTTTGGCCCACATGTTGCAAAACAGGAAGTGACCACGTCCATCGCGCTTACCAAAAAGCTGGGAAAGCGCACTGGTCCCCAATATCGTTACTACTAGGAGTAAACATGAAGACAACTATTTCCCGAACTACAAAAGCCGCTATCGCAATACCTGCAGCGTTAATCTGCGCTATGGCGACAACCGCGAACGCAGGCGAGTGGTCCGCAAACGCATCGATGACCAGCAACTACATTTGGCGTGGTCTAACCCAGACCGAGAACGAAGCTGCGGTTCAAGGTGGCATCGACTACGCAGCAGACAATGGCTTCTACGTTGGTACCTGGGCCTCGAATGTAAACTACGGCGCAGGTGACGTTTACTCGTACGAGCACGATGTCTACGCGGGCTACGCGTTCAGCACAGGCGACATTAGCTGGGATGTGGGTTACCTCTACTACAACTACGACAGCGAAGCAGAGTTCGACTTTGGTGAAGTTTACGTGGGCATGGGAATTGGGGACTTCAGTGTCCAGTACAACCTACTCGCCAATACAGAAGCTGACGAAGGCGAAGGACAAGACTTCGGATTTGGCGAAGCCTATTACTTATCTCTCGATTACGGTTTTGAGTTAAGCAACGGCGTCGGTGTGGGTTTACACTTGGGACATCACGACGGCGATTTCGCTGAGGCGTTTAACGGTAATGCGAGTGGATACACTGATTACAACGTATCCTTCAGCAAGGATGGCTTCACCTTCATGATTTCAGATACCAACGTCAAGGGTGCTGCGGCTGAAGGCGGTTATGACAACGACAGCGTTAAGTTCGTTGTGTCTTACGCCGTAGATATCGCGATGTAATCGAACGCCTTATCGAAGTAGCACTGCAGTCAACAGTGCACAAAAAAGCGCTCCCAGGAGCGCTTTTTATTTATCTACTCACTACTCGCCAAGAAAGCAGGTAGCAAATCTCCACGTGGGAAATTTAGCCCTCAGCAGGTATGACGTTGATCGGTGACGACCAGGCACGCTCTTGAAGCGTTTTAGCCAAGTCAGGCCGAGGATCAACACCTGCTCGGATAGCGTCCCACGTTGACCAACGGCACGTCGGATTTTCGATAACGCGCGCGTAATAAAAAGACCGAACAGAGGGGTCAAAATCAGGATCAGACCAAAGTGTTGAAAGTTGCGCGGCACCCGTCTCGGGATTAATCGCACACGTGGAAATATCCACAAAAGCGCCGTTATCAGGACAACGGCGCGTCTTAGAGTCAACTGTAGCACCACCCGCGCAAGCCACGTCGATGACCTCTTCGCGGGTTTCTCCCATCGCGTTAATCCAGCCTTTGATCACCTGTAAACGCTGTAAAGGCGCGCTCGATGGGTCCGCCGATGCCATAATCAGGAATTTGGGCGCGCGCGTGTCCTCCTTTGACAGCGCAACATCACCCCCCATGGTGACACCCTGAGCGTAAGCGCGATCTATACCATCGGCAGTCTCGAGCATGGTCTGGTCAAGGTCGGCACCCGCAAAGAATCGCACTTTTATGCGGGGACCAGACGTTGCAAACACCTCTTTGCGTCTGAAAGCCTCATAAAGTGATTCGCGAGTATTTTCCTCCGCCCAGGCGGCCGCGAGGCCTGAAGCGCCAAAGGTTGGCGTCGCACCGTTGATGTAAACCTCACCATTGACCTTTGAATACGCCGCACCACCACGCGGTGAGGGGTTGGTCATGGCCAGCACACGACTGCCCCAATAGAAAGTTTGCGCATCCAGACCGGTGTAAGGAACCGAACCGCGTTGTGCCGCCTCACTGGAGAGTAACCCCAACTTAGAGACGTAGTTGTCTTCTTCGATTGCAGCCGCCCCTGAGTGAGTATCGCTCGAGCCTATGAAGCCAAATTTATAGGGGTTAGTGACGCCAGATTGCTCAAGACTCAAACCATTGAGTAAGGCCTCTCTCACGTAAGAGCCATTGAGCGCGCTGAGGGCGTTAGTGGCGACTCGATAAGGCATAATCTCAAATCCAGCGAACTCGTCTCGGTTTGACAATAGAGGGTGTGTCTCGGACGTTCCTTTGACCTGCGTGATCTCAACCACTGGCTCGTTACGCATCCGTTGCTCGGCATAAGCATCATCTAACGGGTTGCCCGCCCAGTCCTCGAGTTTAAACATCTGACCATTGGACCCATTCGAGTTATGAGGAATCGACATACTCTCGACTCCCATCGCCCGCAACCCATCCATCCAATTCCACAGATCTTCTGGATTCACCGAATGGAAACGTGAGAAAGGTTCCCGAGGCAATTTGTCGCTGCCTTTGAAAATCACGTTCCTATGAAGATTACCCATATCCATCGTCGATGCGGTGTATTCGTAAGCAACGAAGGTAGTGAAATTGCCAGGATCGTTGAACTCATCGGCCGCGACAATAATGTCTTCCCAGGCCGAGCGAATGACTCCCAACACTTCGTCTCTATCAATCTCGCCTGAACGGATACCTGAAACGGCATTGGGAAGGAAACCAGCGAATGTAGCTAGCCGGCGCATCATACTCACGAAACCCGTACCATAGTTATCAGCGTCATTCAGACCGTGATAAGGCGTCGCAAAGCTGTTCTTCGAGAAATCGGTAACCGTTTCAGCTGAGGCTTTTGCGAGGCCAAGAAACATCGCGTGATCGGTGACCGCATAAAAGTCTAGCGGCCGGGACAGTTGCATATCGAATCCACCGGGGTTTGTTATCGCCTCTCCCCTGGCAAATCTATACGCGTCGTAGGGAGTTGCCTGCGTTCCCATGGCATACCCATCAAACGAGTACTCGGTATGAACGTGTAAATCACCGTAATAAGCAGAACGCATTCCGGGCGACGTTGCGCCGGACTGACTGATCGCTGGCAAAGCACCAGACCCTCTTTCTAACAGAACCGAATCGGAATCAAAGATGCTTGCCATCCAATTACCGTTTGGATCCTGCTCTATGAGCAACTGATCGATCTCTGCCGTGCTAGCAATGACCTCTGGATTAGTATGGACGTCCGCCATCGTACTGAAGGACTCGCTTGACTGCCCTACAGAGTCGTCGCCACAGCTAGGGAGTAACGCGAGTGCGCAAACAGCGGCTCCAACGATAGACACTTTGCTCTGAGACCCGTCACTTTTTCGCACTGAAAAGCGAAACTTAAGGGGTTTTTTCAGTAGTTTGACTGAAGTCATGATCAACCTTTTGATATGCATTTTTGTTATTGCGACTAGCATAAAGGAAAATCCACTAGGTGCCACTCCAAGCTTTGCGGCCCTTACACTCGAGAGAACATCCAAGACACGCCAATAGATGCGGTGCAGCATTTCGAGATGCGTCTGTGACAAACCTGAGCCAAATCTGAAAGAAACCGTGGAAAGCTTGGCGTAAAACTCAAGCAAAGTCTGCCGTTATGGATTGAGCGCGGTCTCCGACCAAGCAGCCCCATCAAGCTCACTCAACGTCCGGGTTTGCACTCTGGACAATACGAGATGATCAACTGAGAAGGGATCGAAACGTATAACCGCAAAGGTATCGGGTGGTGAACCCGTCGTTTCAGGAACATTACCCCTTCCCGCAACCAGACCTGGCGTCTTCCAAAAAAACTGTGCTTTGGCCGCATCAGAAAGGGCTGACCAAACACGAATTCTTTGGTCGTCTGGATCATCACGAGCAATCAGCAAAGACGCGTTGCATCGGAGCCGATACTGCTCCCTGGTGTGTGTGAAGTACCAACCGATTTCAACACTCCCGCACGTGGCCAATTCGCTTATCTTTTGACTCCGTGAATCGGTAATAATTGAGAGGGATAAACCATCGTCGAAAAAGCCACGAAAGACCACCATTCGTACACGGGGCGTGCCATCTGCAGCGACGGTTGCCAGTTGGAAGTATCGGTTATGCGCATCACGCTTATTTTTTTCAATAGAGTTTTTGAGTCGTTCGTACCATGCGGGTTTCATGCGCTAAAACCTTGAATCTTTTCAGATGCGATCGTAAGTAGTGACACCAAAATACCTGATAATCTCCCTTCTCAATCAATATTCCGGAAATTGAAGATGCAAAAGATTGGTCAAAGCCTTGCTGTTTTACTAATAACTTTCAGTCCGTCATCGCTCGCGAATTTCGACTACTTTGAGAGCAACCGGCAGATGATTCGAAATGGCGTGCAAGCAGTGCTTAGTTGTAACGGTCTTTTCACCTCAAACCGTAGCATCGATCAAGTTTTTGACAATGAACTCGCCTATCTGGGTGATCGAGTTGTCGGGAGTAGCAGGGAAGGAAACTATTCGATCGATAGCGAAGATAAATGGGTTGGCGTGGGCGGTGGTATAGACGGCCAACGCATTCATGCGGTTTATCGAGAGGGCATTGGCTGCATTGTGGTTCCACCAAACTGGGACTTAGCCAATAACAGCTCACTGCCAACAATCGACCTAAGCTACCGGACACCGTCAAGTCACTTACCGTGGCCGATGGGCGATGTCGTCAAAAGCCAAGCATTACCGAGCCACATCGACAAAGCTGCACTTCAGGCGGCAGAGCGATGGGCCTTTGAACGCGACACGCAGGAGCAACAAACGGTCAGTCTGCTGGTGGTGCACCAAGGCGACATCATCCTCGAACGCTACGCCGATGGCTTCGACAGAACTACCAAGACGCGCACCTGGTCAACCGCAAAAAGCATCGCGGCTACTCTTATCGGCATGAAAGTCGACGCTGGGGAATTGTCGCTCGATGCCCCTCTCGGTTTTGACTGGCTCCCCGAGGCTATTGCCTCAGATAAAGATCCAAGAAGTAAGATTACTCTTCGTCACGCCCTGCATATGAGTTCAGGGCTGTATCCTGTCGATAGTTTTGGGATGGAGTACGCCACAGGGTCGGGGCTGGCCTATTGGGCTGGCGCGAGTTCGATCGACGGCATGCGAAATCGCGGATTGATAAGGACACCCGGAGCATTCTGGGATTACGAAAACTACGACACGTTGCTCGCCATCTACGCTCTCAAGCAAACGTTCGACAGTGAGTTAGCCTACCGCCTTTATCCGCACAAGGCTTTATTTGATCCGCTTGGTATGACTAACACTCTGCCCTCGACCGATCGGTTTGGTGATTTCATTTTTTCATCACAGGTGTACACCAACGCAAGAGATCTTGCGCGTTTTGGTCTGCTATATCTCCAAGGGGGCATCTGGGAGGGAGAGCGATTGTTATCGAAAGATTGGATTGATTTTGTCAGAACTCCAGCACCCGCCTCAGCTGTGCGCGGTAACGATTACGGCGGGCACTGGTGGCTGGTGCCCGATGACAGGAAAGGCGAAGTACCCGCGGATGCCTACAGCACAGCGGGCAACAGAGGGCAGTACGCGATTATTGTGCCGAGCCATGATCTCGTTATTGTCCGTCGTGGCTTGGACTACGGGAAGCAAGGCTTTAATCGATGGGATCTTCTGCGCGAGGTACTCAAAGCATTCCCCAGGGTAGAATTAGGCGATTCAGGTAGTGACTAAAGCCGCATGAACCCTAAGTCAGCAGAATTAAAGTTAGCGAGCGATGGGAACGTCTCCGCAACCTGAGACGGACTGAGTCCATACCACCTCGCCAGTGTTGCGGCATACTGATCGATCGACGTGGTTGGAATGATTCGCCCCTCACCAATATCGTCGTTACTGCCGATAGCAAGTTCGGGCATAGTGCCGAAAATGCGGTTACCCATTACGCTGTCGCCCATTACCATCTGATGGCTACCCCAACCGTGATCGGTACCATCGCCATTGCTCGTTAGAGTGCGACCAAAATCGCTGGCAGTAAACGTAGTTACCTGCTCCGAGACGCCCAGCTCAACAGTTGCCTGGTAGAAAGATGATAGTGCGTGATTTAGCTCCCGCATCAAGGCAGGGTAACGATTCACCTGATCACCGTGGGTATCGTAGTCACCGATGCCCACAAAGAAAATCTGGCGACGCATGCCCAGCGTTTCACGCGCAGAAATGAGATGCGCAATCATGCGTAACATACCCGCCAGTCGACTACCGCTCTGGAAAGTCGTCTGGGGCGCGGGTGTCTGGTTGAGCGCTCTTCGTAATGAAACACCCAGGTCAATAGATCGACGCTGAGTCCTGGCAAACTCTGATGCGAACAGGTGGGTTTGCGATTGGCTCAAAAGCGCGTCATAGGCACGATTGCGATTCACTGACCAGGCATCCGGATTACCCGGCTGCAACGACCAATAGTCATTCACGCCCTCCGGACCCAGTGCATAGGGTGCGCTAATTCCACCCGCCTGTAGCGTGTTCGAACCACTGAGTGTAATGTTCATCGACAGATCCGGATTAGCATTCGCATCCATCATTAAATCCGCGATTCGACTCGCCCAACCCTGACGTTCTTGGGTAGCCTGCAGACTCATCACAAAATTTTGTTGATCGTTGTGCGAGAACAGCTGAGGTGGAAGTTCAACGCGATTGTTAACGAAGTCGGACTGAAGTGTCGGCTCAATCAGGGTGCCAACATTACCGATCAGAGTAAGCTTACCTGCATCAAACAACGTTTTAAGTTCAGTGAGTTCCGGGTGAAGGCCATAGTCAGCGGGTAGGCTATTGGCAGGATTGAGCGCTAGCAAATCTTCGCGAGCAGTTGCGAGATTGCGCCGAGCATCCGCATAAACGTTGTAATCACTCGCAGATCTGGGCACGAGCATATTAAACGCGTCATTGCCCCCGTAGAGGAAGACACACACAAGCGCACGATAATCTGCAGCACCGCCCACTTGCGCGTGCGCCAGATTAAATTGCGTCGATAGCGCGGAGAAACTTGAGGAGCCCAGTGCCGCAAGTGCTGATTGCTTTAAAAAAGTCCGTCGATCCAACGACTTATTTTTCAAGAAAACCATTGGCTCGCTCCTCATCGCTGGACCGCAAACTCTGGAGACATCCAGATCAAGTAGGTGGCCTCCGCTACTCGGTACAAACGTTCTTGCTCCTGCTGGGAATTAAACGGCTCAATGTGCTCAAGGAGCACATCGCGCATCGCTTGGCTCATTTGACCACCTAACATCAACATATTTAGATGATCTAAGAGTTCGTCCGCATCACGAGCAAGCTCAATCTCATCGTCAAAGCGCGCAAACACACAGCCAACACCCGACTCAAAGCTGAGTTGCTCTTCACAGTTCTCTCGCAAGAAATCATAGGAATTAAAAATAACAGCGCCGCCCCAATTCGAGGCTGCAGTGATGTTTTGCTCGGTCAAAATTTGGAACTCAGGTGCCACGACACCCTGGTTATCAAAGGCCTTCGCGGGTGCGTAGTCGGGGCGATAGAAATTGAAGACGGATGGCGAACCGTACGCTCGCTGCCCATAGTCATAGCCGGGCCAAAAAAATCGAATAGTTTCAGTTTCCGCTGTGCCGGACTCATTAAGTGGCTGCTTCGCCAACACATCAAATGCCCGCATCAACGAGGTGAACTTCAAGACTGGCTCTTTCAATTTTCCAAATTGTTCATCAGTCAGACTGTCTGTCCGTCGCGCTTGCGGATCGAGAAGAATAGCTTTGACCACGGCTTCGAGATCACCTTTCTCACCCCGACCGTTATCGTTAAACACGGCAGTCACGCGCGAGACATAATCGGGTGAAGGATTACTGGTGACCAATCGTTGGATGAGTTGCTTACTGACGAAGGGAGCCACATTTGGGTGAGCGAAAATATTATCCAGCGCGGCCTCTAGGTCTTGCTCTGCGGTCATGCCCGCAGGAAGCACCTCGTCATTGAGCAAAACCTTCGCTTCAACGTCGTGATAGGCCTCAAACGCCTTCATTGGCTCAATGGTATTCGCTTCATTCCACCCACCCCAGTACCAATAGGGCGCATTGGCGTACATCCAGCCAGTAAATACACTCGCAAAGCCCTTAATAACGTCCTGGTCATAGGTAGGGATTGGATCGCCTTGTCCGTCACGCTTTACTGATCCATCGTCGTTTAAAGTCACCAGCCCAATAGTGAACAACTGCATTAACTCACGTGCGTAATTTTCATCGGGTCGTATGTTGCGAGCAATATCCGCCTTCTCGTTTCGGATCATACTTAGGTACTCACCCATCATCGGGTTGAGCGTCACAGCCTTCATGAGATCACGATAATTACCAAAGGCATGTTCAGCCATTAGATCGTGATAGTGAACGATACCTCGGGCGTCATTGAACAGTGCATCTGACAAATCGGAAATCACAAAGATTTGACTGAGGGCAAAGGCCACTCGCTGCCTCAGCTGGTCCTCGCCGTGCACGAAGGTTTCCCACAGTACGTCGCTGACCAGCATACGCTTTTGCCATTCGACATCCAGATCAGACTTGTCCAAAGGGTCTAAATAAGAGTCCCGCATATGCTCATCGAGACGGCTCAAAGTGTCGGATTGAGGCAGTGATATTTGGGCGTCAATCCAGGAGACAAAGTCAGCCTCCTCTTCATAAAGTGCTATGAGGGCTGCCTCTGTCGGACCAAAAGTGGCCTGTGTGAGAAAACGAGCTACATCCGTCGCTAGAGGATCTCCAACCAAATCCCGCAACTCAGGAGGCTCAGCCGCGGGTGGTGGTGTTTGCGTACCGCCGGAAGAGCTACCGTCGCCGCCAATAGAACCACTGTTAGCAGAAGGAAAGTTTGGTCCACCCGAACCGCCGCCACCACAGGCTGCCAGTGTAACTATCGCAGTGGAGACCAAGAGCTTCTCTAATGTCACTATGCCGCCCCCATCACGAATTCTTACGCTGTAGCCTAAAGCTATTGCTCAAGATATCAAGCCACAAGCGCCGACTCGAGTCCTGTAATAGTCCAGCAAGCGAACAGCTTTGAACCACTTCTTCGATCGCAAACACGACCCAACTCAATCATTCTAGCGGTCCTGTGAAGTGCTGGAGAGTTTATGCCCCGCCGAACCTATGAGCGCGACGGACAAAACATTGAGTTGGCAGACGACGTGGAGGCGCTGGTATCTGATAAGCGAGCCGGTTGGCGCGCTAATGCAGCAAAAGCGCGAAGACGACAACGCCGCTATAAAAAGCGCCTAACAAACGAAATCCTCTACGGTGATCACCTCAGGCTGTCGGCAACGGAAGACTAAGCACAGCGCCGCAACAGTAATGCACTCCCACTTCCTGCAGCACCACTTGCTGCAACAACGGCCAGCTCCCCGCCCGCTCGATACAACTCGTCAATAGCGGTGCCTACCATAATGGCCCCGGTGGCACCCATGGGATGTCCTAGGGCGATGCAACCTCCGTTCAGGTTCACTTTATCAAGTCCAAGATCGAGCTCGCGGGTTAACTTCACAATCGTTGCCGCGAAGGCTTCGTGAACTTCAAACACATCGATGTCGTTGGTCGAGAGTCGATTCCGGCGCAAAATCTCAGCTGTAGCTGTTACACATCCGCTAACAACCTCGAGTGGTTCGGCACAACACGTCACCGAATCGACAACCTCTACGCGAGGCGTGACTAACAGTTGATCGCCCAATCCTTCGTCACCAACTAGCAAAACGGCTGCGCCATCGCACATGGCGGGAGAATTAGCAGCGGTATGAACGTGAGAAATCGCTTTGAGATCTCCAAACGCAGCAAGTTGAACCTCGTCGGAGCCTTCGGCTCCAAGCTCTTTAAAAGCGGGTGGCATATCTGCGAGTCGCTCGCGAGTTAGTGACGCACGAATACACTCATCCTCGGTGATCTCACCTTCAGACGTTTTAATCGAGACAATCGAAGAAAATCTCTTCTGGCTCTGCGCCTCTAGCGCGCGTTGATGACTTAAGAAAGCAACCTCATCACAGTCCTCTCGAGATGCGCCTACACGAGTCGCAATGAGATCTGCTCCAGCACCCATCAACAACACTTGATGTGAAACCCCATAGCGGTGTTCAGCAAATACCCGCGCACCATCCGCCAATAACGGCACGCGCGACATCATCTCGACACCTCCCGCTATCAGTGCCGGGGACTGACCGGCATTAATTTTTAGAGCAGCCAGCGCAACAGCGTCAATACTCGATGAGCAAAAACGATTGATCGTCAGTCCCGCAACACTTGCGGGCCATCCCGCCAAAAGCGCCGATGTCTTTGCAATATTGGCCGCTTGCTCACCGTATTGCGTTACACAACCAAGGATTACTTCTGATAATCTTCTAGGGTCAAGATGGGTTCGGTTGATAAGTCTCTGGTGTAGCTGGGCAAGAAGTCCCGTAGGCGTTATTTGGTGTAGGCCACCCGTGGTTTTGGCTTTTGTTCGAGGGCTGCGGATCGCGTCATAGATGAACGCTTTCTTCACTGCCCAACACCCACTACCAAACTCGCACAGGTCGTCGTACTACCACCCATGTTGAAAGTAATAAGGTTCTCAGCGCCATTGATTTGATAGTTACCTGCCTTCCCTGACACCTGCTTCGCGCAATCAAGCGCCATACGAACGCCGGTTGCGCCTACAGGGTGTCCAAGACCAATCAGGCCGCCACTCGCGTTAATGGGGAAATCGCCATCGCGTGCGATACGGCCTTCCTCAATCGCCTTCCAGCTCTCACCAGGAGCCGTTAAACCCGAGTGATCGATCGCCATATACTCAGTGACCGTAAAACAATCATGGGTCTCTAAACCATCGACCGCAGTAATTGAGCCCATTCCTGCACGACCCAGCGCATCGTGTATTGTCTTCGCTGCATGCGGAAATATGATCCCGCTGCCGCGCGAACTTTCCAGCTTCGTTTCCAGTGAAATCGGGGCAGAGCAATGTCCCCATCCTTTTATGCGCGGGATATCCGATAGACTTAAACCCTGCTTATCGGCATGGGCTTTCGCTACGTCCTTATTGGCCAAGATTATGCAGGCGGCGCCATCAGTGATTTGGCCACAATCGAGTTTGCGAACACGGCCCTCAATCACCGGATTAAGCATTTCGTCGGCACCAAAGCTCCCCTCAGCAAACTGCCAACCGCGGGTTTGTGCGTTGGGGTTAAGCTTGGCATTGGCGAAGTTTATCTCGGCAATTCGTGTCAGGTGGTCATCGCGAATTCCATGGCGAAGGTCGTATTCACGAGTAATTAAGTCGAACATGAAAGGCCATGGAAAATCGCAGGTCTGCGCTTCGTGACCCTTCCAGGTTGCGGCTCCCAGATATTCTGCACCCGTCCTGCCATCGACGTTGCGCATGAGCTCAAGACCTAGCACACACGCGGTATTGTAGTGTCCAGCTTCAATATCCCGCATGGCGCCCAAGATAGCCATCGAGCCTGAAGCACAGGCAGCTTCGTGGCGCGACGTTGGCAACATAGCAAGCTCAGGATAGACCTGCCCAAAAAAACCACCGATTAAACCCTGTCCTGCAAATAGATCCGCCACAAAGTTTCCGACATGCCCCACATCGATCTGAGCAGGCTCTATCGCTGCATCGGCAATGGCGTCGCGGAGCACCTCGGAGAACATGTCAAAGACCTCTAGGTCTTCGCGCGCCCAGTTTCGAGCAAAGTCGGTTTGACTCCCGCCGAGGATATAAACATCTGCGCTCATTATCGGTCTCCAATCCAACGCTTACCCTAGCACTCTACCTACAGACGGAGTTGGATGCGAATTGATTACAAACCCAACATCGTCAGATACATTGTTCCTGCGTGGCAATCTGACTCATGCGAGTGGAAGGACTCAGCAAGCCCCCTGAGCACAAATGCTTTACTAGAAGTATTGGGCGCCACCGGGTGAATCAGGACACGCGTAGGCACGGTGTGCCCGCGCGGCTTGGGACGCTAGCGCCTCTTTGCTAACCCCTTCCCTGATCATTGAAGACCATTGCATTTGGCCTAGCCAGACGGCTGCCTGGCACCACATCGACACAATCTCACGCTAAAAAACAATAAGTAGCGACTACGCGTGGGAAACTCCCCGCTGTCTCGCTGCACCCCAGCAAGGCGCGAGATAAACGATCACCACCATCACCAGCGCAAACATCGCGAGCGCGTAGTTGCCCGCAGGCGTACCCATAGGACTCAACCCTTCGGCGTAAGATCGGAAAATCACCGCCGTGTAATAGCTGTAAAGCGCGACAAAGAATGAAACCCAGGCCGCAGGAAAAACAATAAGCAAAGGGTCAAGCACACCCTCATTACAGCGAGGCCTAAACCAGTACACCCAAGTATTGAGTGCCATCAGAACTGTGGTTATTGCGCCAGCGATGAAATAGAGAGAAAAAACCTGCGTCAGTAGGGTAAGCGGACTCTGTAATGAAACAGACACGATATTGGTCACGATACCCACCGCAACCGCAGACAGCAACCAACCGCCCCATCCGTAGCCCTTGTCCACCGCACGCTCCCAGAGTAACCAGCGTGCAGTGACAGCAAAGGCCATCGAGAAGGTCATCATCCACAAGTAGCTTGTTGAAGGCACCGAGTACCAGAATGGCTGCAAGGAAACGGAGTCGACATCCCAGACCCACCATTGCAGTAACGGCCCCAGATTATCAAAAGGTATGTAGAACATCTGCGCTGCAAAAGCTGCGCAACAGGCCTCCCGCAGGCGCCCTAAGGGCTTGTCGGTGAGCCCTAGTCCTCGAACCAGAAGAAAAGTCGGATAAACCACCGCGGGGTATAGCGCAACGATATAGAGCGGCAAATGGTTGTAGTAAAGCATGACAGTGAATTCGCCATGCCAAAAATTATCAACGAAGTTATAGGAAAGTATTTCGACCACAAGGCCGTAAAAAATTGTCGCCAGCCAGGTGTACAGATAGGCGGGCTCATTTTTCTGAGCCAAAGACCGCAACGCGTGTACAAATGCAATGATGGCACCGCCAATCATCAGAATCTCCAGCAACGGCATGCTCCAGTGCAAGAGCTCAACAGGATTATTAATCCATACTAATGACTGTCTCGCCTCTTCGTTGCGCATGGCGTAAGAAATATGTTCTGGTGTCATCCTATCGATCTCTACTTCTCTGGTGTTGGCGTGGTGTCACCAATCTGGTTACGAACCATCAGCCTCGACTGCGCAAGCGAGTCGTCGAGGATCCGGTCAGATACCGCTTGGTCGCCAACGACTCGCGCCAGCGTAATAGCACCAACACACACCGACAACAGGCTCCAGGCCAATGTCTCGGGTTCATCGATACCAAGCTCGGTGCTTGCTTCTACCAGTGGCTGTAAAGAAAGTTCGACTTCCCGTGCAACGGCCAAGCGTACCGCATCCTCACTGCGAGAGATTTCAGCGCCCAACGTCGGCATAGTGCAACCTGATGCAGCGTGATCCCGGTGGTGTGTACCAACATACCGAGCAAGCATGCTATCGATACGCGCAAGGGGAGGCAGATCCTCCAGTCCCTTTACCCAGTTCTCGCGCATCTCTCGAGCCGCTTCGCAGGCGGCGTGCTCAAGCAACTCGGACTTTGATGAGAAGTGCGCATAAAAAGCCCCATTGGTGAGACCACTGCGTTGCATCAACTCACTGATACCAGTGGCGCTGTAGCCTTGCTCCCTGAAGCACTCGGCTGCCGTCTTCAGTATCTTTTGTCGACTACGATATTTTTGTTCCTGACGCACCTCGACCTCTTCTTTACCATTTACAAGTCACCCACTGTTGCAGTTATTCATATTACGATCATAATTTAAATTTTTCGACGATCGAAATAGTTAATGATGCTCGTACGCATGCTCACACTCACCTCCAAGTCCGCTGTGTTCAGCGCGATACTGTCTATATTATTTGCTGGCGTTGCTTACTCAGCCTTGCCGCTAACAGGAAAAGCCGATGTGACGACCCCATCTTACGAAAAGGTGGCGCAGTCACCCGTTGATGAAACATTTTGCGATGTCGGATCGAGCGCCAACCACTGGGATCCGAGTGCAAAACATCCGCAAGCCGAAGGCTGCAGGGCAAAGCGTAATGGCGGTTATGTCTGGGGTATGACCGCCGTGAACGAAAACTTGTGGTTCGGTACTGTTAACAATGGTTGGTGTGGCTGGCTATTAGTTACTGGCGTGTTTGTGCCAACGGAAACAGACAAATGGGTGTGTGAGTCGTCGATGTCCCACTTCCCAAAACAACGGAATGAAGAAGGCAATCTGCTATACCCGAAGAACGGTGCGCTCCTTCAGGCCGACTGGCGGCCACCCTCTATCTACCGATTCAACACAGGTGACAGCACACTGGACAAAGTTACTTCCGACAACCCAAAACTCGACCAACTGCTACATCGCAGTTTTGGGTTCCGCGGTGCTGGCACACTCGGCGATCTTGTTTTCATGGCAGCAAACCCCATCGACAGCTCAGAGCGCAAGGTCTTCATACTCGCATTCAACGGAAAATCCGGGGCATTTATTGACGGCGTAGAAATTGCCGGTTACTCCAACTTGCGAAAACTCGAGATTATCCGAGATCCAAAAGGCCAAGCAGGCCTATACCTATTCGCCGGATCCAATATCAACGCGAAAGAACTCTCGCCTAATCATCTACTTAGGTGGACAGGCTCCCCAGATGCACCTTTTGGCAGCGACCCCTCGGATGCAACACCAGGTTTCGATGTAGTCGGGGCACTTGGCTCCATTGGCATTGGCGCGGAAATGATCCAACACCGCGGTAGAATTATTTTCACGACATGGGGTTCAAATTCGCAGGCCGCTGGCCTGTACATGACTAACGAGGTTCCTGTGGGAGGGTTTACACCTGCAAACCCAGCTCGCTTCCAGAATATATTTGGCGCCGACGATTTCGACCCCGACCCCGTAAATGCAGATGGCTGGCTTGGTGGCGCACTTGGCGAACTGGACGGCAGCGTCGTGTGGGGTACCATGCACCCCAACGGCATGTCCTACCATGCATTAGCTGCAGTCTATCCCGAACTCGTCGGTGATGATCGTGCCATCAAGCACTCTCACCGACGCACTCATCTCTTCAAAACCAACTTAGAAGACGTGGACAACCCTGCTACGGAAGTACTTTACGGCGAAGCAAAGCTCATGGCCTACGACAAGGGTCATTGGATTGAGAAACCAAACCGGCTTGACCAGATACCAACATTGGGCGCATCGGGCTATGGCGAATTTCTTAACGACTACACATGGACGATAGTTAAGTGGAATAAAAGCTTGTACATCGGCACTTTCGATGTTTCCGGAGGTGTTGAGTCACTAATGCGCAGCGATATTGAAAAAAAGGATGCTCATGTACTTCACACACTCGGCACTGAACTCCAACACTGGGATTACACTCCGGGGTTTGATCTCTTCCGCATGGACTCGACCGAACGCCCAGTGCAGGCAGTCACCATCGATGGTTTTGCCAATCGATCCAGCAATGGTATCCGCAATGCTATCGTGGTCGAAAACAGTTTATATCTGGGCACCTCGACGTACAGTAATCTCGATCTTCAGAACGGTGGCTGGGAGCTATACCGACTGACGTCCAAGTGATTGATGCTTTAATGTTCTCAAATAGCAAGCTCAAGCTACTGTCGATGCGCAAGTATCGCAAAGCATCAAAGTTACCTTTTGATTACTGGAAACTTTGCGCTATTCAATACACGGCGCCTGCATAAGCTGGCAAATCAGGGAGAAGCCTGAGAAAATCTTTTTGTATGAGGACCAGCTTCTCGGTTGCAGGCGTTCATAAACTCATTACATTTCATTTGACTGCAACTAGGGCGGGTTTAATCCTTCTATGCCTCTCTAAATTTATTAGTTGTTGATTTGGAAAATAACCAATAAACCGCGCCTAGATCCCTACCAATAAAGAGGGGCTATAGAAGCCCCATTTAACAGAATGGAGCAATTAGAGCGTACGTTTAGCGGCGCGTATAAACGCTCATCAAAGAACGCGGGTTTTACGCTGGATACGGGCGCTTTCAAACGGGTGCTCAATTCAAGGCGGACGTTTGGACGAAAACGTTGTGGTGCAGTCGTTCCGCTAAAAACCCCAAGGTCGCAACTGGGCCTAGCGACCGGTGATATCGCCACGTATTTTTAAGCAGCAGAGTTGAACGAATTGACTGATGCCGCGTAACGCATAGCTAACAAGGAGGCCGCTAAAACATCCATGCTTTCAATCGCCCACCAATCTTCTCGAAGGCCTACGTAGCTAGCGCAAACACTAAAACAATGCTCCCAGCCAAAACCCAAAGGGTTAGTAGAGACTGAGTTCCAACCCTAAAGCAAGTGCTGCGCCTTGATGGATAAACCACAACACACTCGGCATGTTTTGTCCCCGCGGGCTCGGCGCGAGCGCCTCGTTGCTAAACGCTACCTGACGTCGCGTTTGGTCGAACCATTTCACTGGTTCTCTTCAAATCGGCACCAACTACCATCAAAAAAAAACCACCCTTTGGGTGGCTTTTCTTATGCTGGTGGGCCGTGATGGATTCGAACCATCGACCAATTGGTTAAAAGCCAACTGCTCTACCGCTGAGCTAACGGCCCGGAAACTGTTAAAGAGGGCGCGAATCTTACGGCTTACAAACAAAAAAGCAAGCCCTCAAAATTACAGAACCGGTCCGGACGGAGACCTAATTCGTTTTACTGGCTATCGATAAAATCCTGCGCCAGTTGCGCCGCGGGATGGCCCTCGGAACCATATTCGGCAATCACTCGATCCAGATACTCGCGCGAGCGTTCTTGGTTACCTTTGAGGGCATGAACTCGGCCCAATTTGTAAAGCGCGTCAGGTACTTTGCGGTCGGTCGGATATTGATCCAGCAGAACTTGAAAGTTTTGCCTTGCTGCCTCGGGGTCGACCGGCTCAACAACGAGATATAGCTCCCCCAACCAGTAATGCGCATTAGGCGCAAAACGGCCAAAGGGGTATTGGCTAAGAAACGTATCAAAAGCAGTTAAAGCGTCACTAAATCGGCGCTCTCGCACCAAACCATAAGCGGCCTGGTAAGCTTCTTGCTCACCCATTTGAGGCGCTACAGGCATCTCCTGCGTCTCATCACCGTCCGTCGCCGCGACGGGACCCTCCGACACGGAGGAATCATCAGGAGCATCTACCACACCCACTGTAGCGATCATCGCCAACCGTCTATCAACTTCCACGTAACGCTCAAGCGATTGGTCCTGTAAACGGGTTAGCAAACTTGCCTGCTCTTCGACGAGACCGTTCAGCCTGCGAATCTCCTCCTCAAGCTGCTGGACTCTCAGCGCAAGTGATCGGGCATTCGATTCGGCTACAGGCAGTGGTTCGGGAGAGACAATAACACCCGATGTGTCAGCTTGGACGTAGGGAACGATACTCGAGGGTGACCCAGAGGGCTGGATTAGAGAGTTCTGCGCCGGCGCCGCGCCACTAAAAATAAAAAAGCCGGCGACTAGCACCGGCTTTACAAAACGTTGAGCGATCATAAAGCCTTACTTGATCTCCACGCGTCGGTTTTTACTCCAACTAGACTCACCTGAGCCATAAGCAACTGGATTTTCTTCCCCGTAGCTGATCGTTTCGACTTTGTAACTGGGTACGCCACTCGCGACCATATAATCCCGCACAGCATTGGCACGACGTTCACCCAAGGCAAGGTTATACTCACGTGTTCCACGCTCATCTGTGTGGCCTTCCAAACGCACATTGCCACCGTCAGCCATCATCAATGCAACGTGTGCATCAATCGCAGCCCGCGCACCATCGCTCAAGGTAGAACTGTCGTAATCAAAATAGAAAACACTACCAGCGGCAGAAGCAGCATCCATCAGGCGACGCTTCTCCTCACGCTTTTCAGCCATCCTCATGGCTTTTTCCTTCTCAGCAGCGCGTTGCTCCGCCGCCGCTGCCTCTGCAGCTACAGCTTGCTCCGCTGCTGCACGCTCAGCAGCGGCCTGAGCCGCAGCTTCTTCTTTTGCCGCATTGCTTGAACATGCGCTCACCAAAGCAGCCATCAAAACAACCGCAGCAGCCTTCCCCAAAGTATTTTTCGTTGTCATGGCGTTTTTCCTAAACAAGATCGGGTTTCGTAATGCGTATAATGTAGCGCAAATATGTCCATTTGTTGAACAGCTCTAACTTTTTTTCTTACCAACTAAATAACATTGGAGACCATGCGGGCTCCTGCACACTGCCAGACCGCGCTGGAAGGCTAAATTTGACGCCTCCATCCACCGCCACTGCACTCAAAACACTTCGTTCACCGCGCTTTGTCGCATAGATGACTAAAGAGCCGTTTGGCGCGATGCTGGGACTCTCGTCAAGTGAGGTTTCGGTTAGTACGGTCATACGCTCCGTGATCAAGTCGAACACTGCCACGTGAAAACGTCCGTCTCTCTGATGGACCAACGCCACATTACGTCCATCTTCTGCGACGCGAGCACGGGCGTTGTATCGGCCTTCAAACGTGACTCGCTCGACTTTGCCTGTTGCCAGGGTATAGCGATAGATCTGAGGTCGGCCACCTCGATCGGAGGTGAATAGAAGTGATTTACCGTCCGGCATCCAGGTAGGCTCGGTATCGATCGCGTAGTGCCGTGTAAGTCTGGTCAGTTGCTTTGTTGCAAGATCGAGCAAATAGATATCTGGGCTGCCATCTTTGGAGAGTACTAACGCCATTGACTTACCGTCGGGCGACCAAACTGGCGAGTTATTCAAGCCTCGAAAATTAGTCAGTTGCTCACGGGCGCCAGTGCTCAGTACTTGGCGATAAATAGCAGGTCGCGAAGATTCAAAAGACACGTAGGCGACTTCTTTTCCGTCTGGCGACCAGCTTGGTGCGAGAATGGGGTCGCGACCTTCCAGTAATACGATCGGTCGCTGACCATCGGCGTCAGCCACCGTAAGGCGGTAGAAATCCTTACCATCGGGGTTTCGTGTTACCGATACATAAATCAATCGCGTGGCAAATGCGCCTTGGATACCGGTCAACTTTTCGTATATCGCATCCGCCACGCGGTGCGCGATCATTCGCGCCTCGAACTCAGGACCCACCACCTGAGAAGAGAATAACTGTATACCCCGCTCTACATCATAGAGCGCAAACTCCACTCTAAGCTGAGCATCTTTACTAACCCGCCCGATGACGAGATATCGTGCCGCAATCGCTCGCCAATCACGGTAAAAGATATCTTCGGCGCGCGTGGGCAAACTAAGCATGTCGCGTCGACTAACGGGGCTAAACTGGCCGCTCCGGGCCAGATCAGAATCAATAATTTGCGCGAAGTCTTCAGGTGCGGCACCTAGGCCATCCCAGGCAAACGGCGCTATAGCGATCGAGGTTGGATTGTCGATACCTCGTGTCACTTGAATTTCGAGCTGAGCCAACGCGTTAAAGCTAAAACAAAGTCCAAAAACAATGATCGAGACGCGCAACAACATGATCAATACCTCAAATCTTCAGGGCGAAATCGTAGGGGAAACCGTCGAAAGTATCGCTCGAAATCAGAAATAGACAAAACAGCAACCTCCGGAAACTGACCGACGCGCTCGACAGCCGCGATAGCACTTCTATCGAAGGCGCTGCTACCGCTGCTTGTCGCTACAGTGATCCCCACCACCTCACCTGTGGGAACAAGGTTTATTGTTAGTAACGCCTCCATACCGTTTCTGGCAGAGGGTGGCCGTCGCCAATTCTGCGTAATCCGAGCTTGCATGAGCGCAGCGACCTGCTGAACCTCATCAAATTCATCAGCGCTATCGGACAGCTCAGCTTCCGGCAGTTCCTCCAATCCCGCCATCAACTCTTCCTGTAGCTTCGCTAGCTTTTCTTCCTGTGAGGGCTCATTAACGACGGGCGCGGGCGGAAGGGCTTCTGGTTCAGGTGGTTTTGGCTGCATCGGTACCGGCTGAGGTGCGGGCTTTGGCTTGGCTTTCGGTTTTGATTTGGGCTTTTTATCGGGCTTTTTGTCAGGTTTGGGCGTCGGTTTTTTTGGCGCATTAAGCGATACCAATGACGCCTGGACCACTTGAGGCTTGGCGATCACGGCAGCCTCACCTGTAACCCACTCCCCCTCTACGGCGAGCAGAAACGCCAGGTGAACTAAGACAGCGACAAAGAGCGGTACAGCAATAATAAAGACGCGATCCGAGTTCACTATTTTCTCGCAGGCGCCTCTGTAACCAAGCCAACTGAGGGGGCGCCCGCCGCCTGTAATTCAGACATTAACGCGACCACCTCACCATAAGGAACGGCTGCGTCGCCCCAGACCATGACAGACTTGTCGGGGTTACGTTTAAGTACCGTTGCGACTCTCTGTCTTACGGTTTCGATGCTCAGTGCTTGATCATCACTTGCACCCAAGTTGAGATAAAGCTTCGCTTTAGCATCGATAGACACAATAAGTGGCTCAGCATCGCTATCGGAAACAGGCGTTGAATTTGCCTTCGGTAAATCCACCTCAACGCCTTGCATGAGGAGCGGTGCTGTCGCCATAAAAATAACAAGTAGCACCAACATCACATCGATGTAGGGAACAACGTTAATTTCAGCAACGGCGCGGCGCGGTCTCACAGAGCGCCCCTACCTTTAGCACCAGCTTCTCGACCACCCTGTTGTGCATAACTTTGCCGCTGCAAAAGGCCCGAGAACTCATCAATGAAGGCATCGTAGCGATTGAGTAATGCATCAACCCTTGCCGCAAATCGGTTGTAGGCCAAGACCGCAGGGATGGCAGCAAATAGCCCCATAGCCGTTGCTATAAGCGCTTCAGAGATGCCGGGGGCTACCGCAGCAAGCGTAGCTTGTGAGCTGGTTGCCAACCCCCTAAACGAGTGCATGATTCCCCAAACAGTTCCAAACAAACCGATGTAGGGACTGGTAGATCCAACAGACGCGAGAAACGGAAGGTTATGCTCTAGACGATCACTCTCGCGATTGAGCGCCACGCGCATGGCACGGCGTGAACCCTCAACAATGGCTTCTGCGTCCATGTTAGGTTGCAGTGACAGCTTGGAAAACTCTTTAAAACCCGCACGAAAAAGCGCCTCACCACCAGTGATATCAGTCCCGTCTTCAATGGCGTCAGAACCCTCTCGATAGAGTTGCGCCAAATCCATTCCTGACCAAAATCGATCTTCAAAATCGAGGAGCTCTGCATTGGCACGCTGCAAAATAATGGCGCGCTGCACAATCATGAACCAAGAGGTTATAGAGGCCGCCACAAGGATTGCCATGACAAGCTGCACAGTGAAGCTTGCTCCCATGATCAACTCAATTACGCTCAGTTCATCTGTCATCCATCACCTCACTGGAATTAACTGCCTCTTTTAACGCAGTGCGTAGCACTACCGGCATTCGTTTTGGTCGCCCTGTTGTACCGTCGGTCAGCGCAGCCGTAACGTTACCGCGGGCAAGTATCTCACCTCTCCGCGACACGTCCTGCTCAAAGACAATTGACGCACCACCCGCGTTAATCACTGTGGCACGCGCAACCACCTCGTCATCTAGTCTTGCCGGTAACAGGTAATCAATCGAGGCTGACGTCACAACGAACACGGAGCCATCGTCCATTACCGCCGTTTTATCGACCCCCATAGACCGAATAAGCTCGGTCCGCGCGCGCTCAAAATACTTCAGATAATTGACGTAATAAACAATACCACCGGCGTCGGTATCTTCGATGTAGACGCGGATCGGTAGCTTGTATTCAAGCACCCTTACCACCTCCAAGCGCACCTTCAAGATCAAGTGATAGATTTGCCGAGCGCGCTGCTGGTGGCTCGCCTTGAGTGGGCGCTGGCAGACCGAAATGCCGATAGGCGGCATTTGTTGCGACGCGACCGCGCGGTGTTCGAACAATGAGGCCCTGCTGAATAAGATAAGGCTCGATAACGTCCTCAAGCGTACCGCGCTCTTCTGACAATGCCGCCGCTAAGCTATCAATCCCAACGGGGCCGCCCTCAAATTTCTCAATAAGCGCCAACAAAAATCGCCGATCCAAATGATCGAAACCTTGATCGTCGACACTGAGCATATCGAGCGCCTGCTCGGCCATGTGCTCTGTAATGACGCCGTCGCCTTTGACTTGCGCGTAGTCGCGCACACGTCGCATCAAACGATTAGCGATTCGAGGAGTACCTCTGGAGCGTTTCGCAATTTCGAGTGCACCAGCATCATCCGCTTCAACACCTAAGATCGATGCGGCGCGAGTCACAATGTGCTTCAAATCGCCAACTTCATAAAACTCAAGTCGTTGAACGATACCGAAGCGATCTCGAAGTGGTGAGGTCAGAAGACCTGCGCGGGTAGTGGCACCCACAAGGGTAAACGGGGGCAAATCCAGTTTAATCGAGCGAGCTGCTGGTCCTTCACCAATCATGATGTCAAGCTGAAAGTCCTCCATGGCAGGATAGAGTATCTCCTCAACATAGGGGCTCAAGCGATGGATCTCATCGATAAACAAAACATCGTTCGGCTCTAGGTTGGTCATGATGGCAGCAATATCCCCCGCCTTTTCCAACACCGGCCCGCTCGTTGTCTTCAGCTGCACACCCATTTCATTCGCAACGATGCTTGCTAGCGTGGTTTTTCCCAGCCCTGGAGGGCCAAATATCAGGGTGTGATCTAATGGCTCTCCGCGCCCTTTGGCCGCTGACAGAAAGATCTCCATCTGCTCCTTAACGGCTGTTTGCCCAATATAATCAGCCAATGTCTGCGGACGAACCGCCCGATCAAGCACCGTTTCGCGGTTATCGACGACGTCAGCCGCTACTAGTCGATCTGTCTCTATCACTGTGACTTCCTCGCCAATACCGGCCGGTTATCGCATCGCCGATTGCAATGCAGCACGGATTAATCCTTCGCTCGAGTCGATATCCTCGGACACAACGGCAGAAATAAGCCTGGATGCCTCGGTTGGCTTGTACCCGAGTGCCACCAATGCCTGCTCAGCCTCACCGCGCATATCAGAAACTGCATTCGAACTCGGAGCCGCGGAACCGTCGGCTGGCAACATATCAGACAGCCACTGCCCAGCTTTATCTCGCATTTCAACCAGCAATCGCTCGCCCGTCTTTTTGCCGACACCGGGAAGCGCTACTAAGGCGTTCACATCATTCCGATTAAGGCAGTCCGCAAACTGTTCGGTATCCATACCCGAGAGTATAGCGAGCGCCAGCTTCGGACCCACACCATTAACCTTTATCAGATCTCTAAATAAGCGGCGATCAATCTCTCTGACAAAGCCATAAAGTTGCTGAGCATCTTCTCTGACCACAAAGTGGGTCAGCACGATGGTTTCTTCACCAACGCTAGGCAATTGATAAATAGTGGTCATCGGGACTCTAACCTCATAACCAACACCACCGACATCGATGATGACCTCTGGTGCTTGCTTGGCGATAATGGTGCCGCGAAGTCGTTCGATCATATGCTTTAAAACCCTTGTGAAACTATTTTAGCCGCCGCATAGCAAACGCTTGAGCGCCAGTGGCACGTCGCACCGCTTCGCCACTAATGTGACAAAGCGCCGCTGCAAGTGCATCACTCGCATCCTCACCTGGAGTGGAAGGAAGTCGCAGCAAGCGCGTCACCATGTGCTGCACCTGCTCCTTTGTCGCAGCACCGGTGCCTACAACCGCCTGCTTTATTTGCCGCGTTGCGTATTCATACACATCAAGATCGCGCGTAGCACAGGTCACCATTGCCGCGCCTCTGGCCTGTCCCAGCTTTAGGGCGGACCCCGCGCTCTTATTCATAAACACTTCTTCGATCGAGGCGAGCGTTGGAGAGAATTCATCGATAATTTCGTGGAGCGACTCCGCCAGCACCTTCAGGCGAATTGCGAGCGGCGCATCGACAGGCAGTTTGATCACACCGCTACTGACATAACGATTGCCTGACTCCGACGCCTCAACAAGACCAAACCCCGTTTTTCGTGATCCGGGATCGATACCAAGAATGACTGTCACAAATGACCTCCGCCCATGCCCTGATTGTGCGGCAAACGAGCAGTAGAGTCATGTCATGGCGAAAATTACTTTTCGGCTGTGCGCAAACGTATGCTTAACTCGCGAAGCTGTTGCTCTGAGACCTCACCTGGCGCGTCGGTCATCACACACTGCGCTGACTGTGTCTTGGGAAAAGCAATCACATCACGGATCGACTGACCGTCTACCATCAGCATAACCAGTCGATCGAGACCAAAGGCTAAGCCACCGTGAGGGGGAGCGCCGTGCTTAAGTGCGGACAGCAAGAAACCAAATTTAGCATCAGCTTCCTCGGCTGAGATACCCAGCACATCGAATACCGCTCTCTGCATATCCTGGCGGTGTATACGAATCGATCCGCCACCAATTTCACTTCCATTCAGCACCATATCGTAAGCGCGCGAAAGTGCTTTTTCAGGGGCGGCACTCAACTCGTCCACGTCACAAGAGGGCGCAGTGAAAGGATGGTGAAGCGCCGTAAGACCCCCGTCGCTCGTCTCTTCAAACATCGGGAAGTCGACGACCCATAACGGTGCCCAACCAGTGCCAACCAAGTCCATCATTTCCGCCACTTTGAGTCGGAGCGCACCCAAGGCATCGTTAACCACTTGGCGCTTATCAGCGCCAAAGAAAACAATATCACCGTCCTGAAGCGCCAAGCGCTCAACCAACTGGCCTACCGTTGCCTCTGGCATGAACTTCAGAATCGGCGACTGTAGGCCTTCGACGCCCGCCGCCTTATCGTTCACTTTGATCCACGCTAATCCACGAGCACCATAGTTGCCGACGTACCTGGTGAGATCGTCAATTTCTTTTCGACTGATCTTAGCGCCGCCCGGCACGCGAAGCGCGGCGACACGCCCTTTCTCATCATTTGCGGGCCCTGAGAATACCTTGAACTCGACATCCTGCATCAAATCGTCAATAGAGATGAGCTCGAGGTCGATACGCAGGTCGGGTTTGTCAGAGCCAAATCGCTCCATGGCTTCATGCCAGGTCATCTGTGGAAATGCACCGAGATCCACCTCCAAATGCTGCTTAAACAGCGTTTGGACCATACCTTCAGTCAGCTTCATCACCTCAGCCTCATCGGTGAAGGAGAGCTCCAAATCAATTTGTGTAAATTCTGGTTGGCGATCAGCACGCAGATCTTCGTCACGGAAACAGCGCGCTATCTGGTAGTAACGGTCAAACCCCGAAACCATCAACAGTTGCTTAAAAAGTTGCGGCGACTGCGGCAGCGCAAAGAATTTTGACGTGTTTGTGCGACTCGGCACCAAGTAATCACGGGCGCCTTCAGGCGTCGCGCGTGTCAATACGGGCGTTTCGATATCAAGAAAGCCCGCTGACTCGAGATAACTTCTGATCGTCGACGTAATCCGCGCGCGGCTTATCAAGTTGCGCTGCATCGATTCTCGGCGAAGATCCATGAATCGATAACGTAGGCGAACGTCTTCACCCACTGTCTGGTGAGCATCAAGGGGAAAGGGCGGCGGAGCGGCCTCGTTAAGAATAACAAGCTCTTTTCCTAAGATCTCGATATGCCCCGTAGCCATCGCCGGGTTGATCGTCTCCGGAGAACGCTCGCGAATTCGCCCCGTGATCTGCAACACATACTCGCTACGAACTTTGTCCGCGAGCTCAAAGTATTCCTTGGTGTCCGGATCGAAAACCACCTGCACAATGCCATCACGGTCACGCATATCGAGGAAAATAACCCCACCATGATCTCTGCGCCGGTCTACCCAGCCACAAATCGTCACCGTCTCTCCGACAGAAACGTCCTTAGTTGCACCGCAATAATGTGTTCGCATGGTCATTCTCTAATTTACTTCCTGACGTCCTAGTCCGGCGCGCTACTTGTGCTGCTGGTTGAGCTAGATGATGTACTCGAACTCCCCGATTCGGATCCACTTCCTGGGTCTTTCGCCAAATTCTTTTTCGCGCCCGTCTTAAAGTCGGTTTCATACCAACCAGACCCGGCAAGCCTGAAAGCAGGGGCCGAAACTTTTTTCTTCAAAGTAGATGCACCACATTCCGGACAATCGGTTAACGGGGCATCAGATATTTTTTGCAATGCCTCATGCGGGTTACCGCAGGCACCACATACGTATTCGTAAATTGGCATGCGAAGATCTCTAAAGACAAACGAAATTGCTGAGTTATAAACAGCGCGCGCAAGCCTACACTAATAGGCGGCGCAGGTTAATGGGAATACTTAACCTCTCTCATATTTACAGGAAAATACTGAAGCCGATATCGGTGGCTTAAAATTGGTCATTCACCCCGAAAGTTATCTTTTTAGAACGTGGCATATCGCTGTTTTTGGAACCTATAACCAGGTGAGGTTTGATACAATTCGGGCGTTCGTAGCCTCGATGAGTGAGGAGACGCTTTTAACAAGGTTCAAGCAATGCGATTTTCAAAATTCCCCATCTCAACCACGAAAGAAACACCGGCGGACGCTGAAGTAGTCAGCCATCGGCTGATGCTTCGAGCCGGACTTATCAAACGGATTGCTGCCGGGATTTACACGTGGATGCCGCTCGGACTCAAAGTTGTCCGCAACGTAGAGCGCATCGTACGCGAGGAGATGGAAAACGCAGGCGCCGTTGAGTTATCAATGCCTGTCGTGCAGCCCGCCGAGTTATGGGAAGAATCCGGCCGCTGGGAGCAATACGGCCCGGAACTCTGTCGCCTTAAAGACCGACACGATCGCGACTTCTGCCTCGGTCCCACGCATGAGGAAGTGATTACTGATCTCGCGAAAACCGAGATCAAGAGCTACAAGCGACTCCCTATTAACTTCTTTCAGATTCAAACAAAGTTCCGCGATGAAATAAGACCCCGTTTTGGCGTGATGCGCTCTCGTGAATTTGTAATGAAAGACGCCTACTCGTTTCATGAAAACCAGGCCTCGCTTGAAGATACCTATTGGCGCATGCACGAGGCCTACTCCACCATTTTTGATCGACTGGGCCTCGATTACCGCCCGGTAGAGGCTGATACCGGCTCCATCGGCGGGAGTCACTCTCATGAGTTCCATATGCTCGCAGACTCGGGAGAGGATGACATCGCCTTTTCAACCGAAAGCGATTTCGCTGCAAATGTAGAACTCGCCGAGGCCTTGATGCCTGATGAAATTGACGAAGAAGCAGCCCCCTTAGAGAAGTTTGATACGCCAAACGCTAAAACGATCGACGCACTCGAAAAGCATTACGACGTTCCCGCAGCACGCTCCATCAAGACATTGTTTGTCGAGGACGCGGACGGTGGACTCATCGCCCTGGTATTGCGAGGCGACCATCAACTCAACGAGATCAAAGCTGAGAAAATTGCTGGCATGAGTCAGCCACTGCAAATGGCGCAGGAGGCGGCCGTAAAAAGTGCGACAGGTGCCTCCTTTGGTTCGCTTGGCCCGGTCGGCTTGACGACGAGAGTTGTGGTGGATCGCGCGGCGTCGGTTCTTGTCAATTTCGTTTGTGGTGCAAACGAGGATAACAAACATTTCAGAAACGTGAACTGGGGTCGAGATGTCGAAAACTTTGAAGTTGCTGACCTCCGTACAGTCGTGGCGGGCGACCCAAGCCCCTGCGGCAAAGGTGTTCTGGAAATCAAGCGCGGCATCGAAGTGGGACATATTTTCCAGCTCGGCACCAAGTACTCAGAAGCAATGAACGCCAACGTGCTTGATCAGAACGGAAAGTCAGTGCCCATGACCATGGGCTGTTACGGTATTGGTATCACTCGTATTGTAGCCGCAGCCATTGAACAGAATCACGACGATAATGGCATCATTTGGCCAGGTGCTATGGCACCATTTTCAGTCGTACTTATCCCACTGGGAATGGATAAATCGGAGACGGTGGCAGCTGCTGCAGAAGCGATGTACTCAGACCTGAAGGCCGCCGGCGTCAATGTTGCTATGGACGATAGAAAAGAGCGTCCGGGCGTCAAGTTTGCCGACTGCGAACTCATGGGGATTCCGCTTCGTGTGACCATTGGCGAGCGCTCACTCAACGAGGGTGTTGTCGAAGTGCAGGGTCGACGCGATAGTGAGGCTACGAACGTTGCCATCACATCTGCTGTCGCTTTCGTCGCAGAGGCGGTGTCAAAGAGCGAGGCTACATAGGTTTAATCCAAATAACCTGCCTGTGACACAGGTCGCAAACGCAGCGACATCGGTTGACGTAAGGTGATAACGCTCTCAGTGTGACAAACAGGCTTAAGGAGAACTGACATGAATAGTAATGCTTTTCAGCGCTGGAACAGCGACCTAGCAAACGTCATTGCTCATGTTGGCGACCCTATTTTCTTCCAGCAGGTGTTCGCTGCAATCGAAGAGCAAGTGCCTGTGGCGCACCCACAAGCATGGCTCTACCACAGGGATCTTCCACCGCAGCTTCTTGATCACAAGATTTCAAAAGACGCCTATGCTTCACAGGTCGACGAATACCTTGAAGGACCTTATCGGGAAGATCCGTTTTTTAAAATCTCGCTGAGCGCGCCTCGCAATAACTGCTATCGGCTCTCGAGGCTGGTGACGGGGGACTTTGAGCAAAGCAGTTACCATCGCGATTACTACGCAAACACCGGCACGGTAGACGAAGCGATCATCGTCACACGACTAACGGATGGCAGCGTCATCAACATCAGCTTGATGCGTCTCCCTAGTCAAGGTGAATATAGCGAGGAGGAGTACAACTGGCTCTATAGCGTCAGTCAGTGCCTTGCTGAGCTGATTGACCTGCACACCCGACGAGGAGAGTTTGTAGAGAGTAACCTTCTGCAACCGGGGGTTGATCACCACATACAACAGGGATACGAGACCTTTGGCACAAGCTATGTCAGCGAACGGGAGCAAGAAGTACTCGAGTTACTACTTCGTGGATACGGCGCAGACACCAGCGCTGAAAAACTCGATATCTCGCTCGAAACAGTGCGGCGTCATCGCAAATCTATTTATAAAAAACTTGATGTAAACAGTCAGGCTGATTTGTTTGCCTTGTTCATCAATGTCATTCCTTACGTAGCAAAAGCGAAAGGCGAAGATCCATTAAAGGCCTATATGGGCTGACGTAAACTATCTCCCTAGCACTCAAACAAATCGACGACCGCACAGCACTCAACGCGACGCTTAAAACGCTCAAAGATCGAAGATCGAAGCAACAACGATAACCCAGCTACGGTAATGCCTGCCCCACCTAGGGCATTGTCGCGCTGAGGCGCAGACTGCATGCTTTGATGTGATCACCCACGGGCGAAAGCAGTGCACACAACGCGACAATTCCTGAAAGCCTACCCCGATATCACGATGGTCGAGGCCCTGATTACAGACTGTAACGGAATCGCCCGGGGGAAGTGGCTGCCCGTACAAAAACTCGCCACCATCGAAGACCAAGGGCTGAAGCTCCCGAAATCAGCACTGGGGCTCGATGTTTGGGGGCGAGACATTCCTGAACTCGCGCATGCTAACGGCGACATTGATGGGTACTGCCACCTTGTAGAAGGATCGTTGAGACCACTCCTGACGGAACGGGGTGTCGATCAAGCGCAGGTCATACTGACCATGTCAGATAAGGATGGGGCCGCCTTTATGGGGGACCCCCGACAAGTCCTCAATACCTTGGTCAGTAGGTTTACCGAAAAATCCCTCAAGCCCTGTATGGCGGTGGAACTCGAGTTTAGCCTTCTACCCCGACCCGAGACCAATGACTCGGTCGGTAGCGCGTTACGCGACCAGAACAGTTTAGGCGGCAACCTCTATGCACTCAGTGAGCTTGATTATCACGCACCACTGTTAGAGGCATTGCGACAGGCGTTCGAAACACAGGACCTACCTTACGAAGGTATTATCAAAGAGTCAGCGCCGAGCCAGTTCGAAATTAACGTTGCGCACAGCGATGACGTTATGCTTCTGGCCGATCAAGTAATTCGCATGCAGCGCACCATTAGAGCAGTGGCAGCACGCCACGGCTTCATTGCCAGCTTTATGCCAAAGCCTATAGACGATGAGGCGGGTAATGGACTTCACGTACATTGCAGCCTATTAGAAGAGAATGGCGTTAACGTCTTTGATAATGGCGAAGAGAGCGGCTCCGATTTGCTAAAATATGCTGTCGCTGGATGTCTAGAATTACTTCCGGCGTCGATGTTGTTATTTGCACCAAGCTTTAACGCTTACCGAAGGTTTCAACCGGGAAATCATGCACCCACAGAAGCAACTTGGGGGTATGACAACAGGACTACCGCACTAAGAATTCCCGAGAGTCCGGCAACTGCGCGCCGAATCGAGCACCGTGTAGCGGGTGCAGATGCCAACCCTTACCTTGTCCTTGCCGCGGTACTCGCAGGCATCTGGCACGGCATTGAAAACAAGCTCACGCCACCGTCAGCTATCGAGGGCAACGCGTGGGATCAAGAGATCGACGCGCCCAAGCTAGCCACGACCATGGACCAGGCAATCGAAGTTTTCAGAACCGAAAGTTTGCTCGCCGACTATCTTAGCGCCGAGTTTAAAATACTCTTTCTGGCCACCAAGCAACAAGAATGGGACGAGTTTTCCAAACGCGTCACCGAATTTGAGCTGGAAACTTATTTGCGAATGTAGTTTGCTTTGCGCCTTCAACATGTAAGGAACAAGCCATGCCAAGCGTATATGACTTCTCAGCCACATTAGCCAACGGCGATGAAACTTCATTAGCCGAATTCAAGGGCCAAGTACTTTTGGTCGTAAACACCGCATCAAAGTGTGGTTTCACACCGCAATATGAAGGTCTCGAGAAGCTCTACGCTGAGCATAAAGATGCTGGATTTTCAGTGCTTGCCTTTCCTTGCAATCAGTTCGGATCACAAGAGCCCGGGAGCACGGAAGAGATCGTTGAGTTTTGCGAAACCCGATTCAGCACCAGCTTTCCTCTGTTTGAGAAAATTGAAGTTAATGGCAACGGGGCCCATCCGCTTTATCAACATCTGAAGTCAGAGGTTAAGGGCATCATGGGAACCGAGCGGATCAAGTGGAACTTCACAAAGTTTTTGATCAATCGTGAAGGTGAGGTTGTTGCAAGATTCGGTTCGCAGAAAAAGCCCGAGGACATCGATAAAGAAATCAGAGCCCTACTCTAAGCTGCACACTGGGTACGCTCCGATTCAGGCTCAGTTTTATCTGAAATTGAGCTTGCGGCGCTCAGGTCTCTTCGGACTTTTCTCTCGGAACAACTGGAGGGACTGATTTCCGCCCTCAATGCTCTCGCGTTTCCCTGAAACTAATATCCGGCCATCGCTCTAGCATGAGATTCAAGTTCACACGGGTCGGTGCTAAATAGGTCAAGTACCCGCCGCCATCCTCGGACAGGTGGTCGAATGCCTTTTTTCGGAATTCTTCGAGCTTGCGGGGGTCATCAGCATCGAGCCACCGAGCAGTGTAAATGCTGACCGGTTCATAGATTGCGTCGACCTTGTACTCGTCCCTCAATCGGTGTGCCACTACGTCGAACTGCAGCTGACCAACTGCCCCAACAATCAAATCGGTGGAGTTAAGCGGCGAGAATACCTGTGTCGATCCCTCCTCCGACAGCTGCTGTAGGCCCTTTTGCAAGGCCTTCATCTTCATGGGATCTGATAGGCGAATCTTACGGAACAATTCAGGGGCGAAATGTGGGATACCCGTGAATTGCAGTGCCTCTCCTGAAGTAAATGTGTCGCCTATTTGGATGGTGCCGTGGTTGTGTAGACCAATGATGTCGCCCGCGACTGCTGCTTGTACCAACTCGCGCTCTCCCGCTTTAAACGAGACCGCATCAGCAATCCGAATATCTTTTTCGATGCGCACATGCCGCATCTTCATACCTTTCTCGTAACGACCAGAACACACTCGTACAAAAGCGATGCGGTCTCTGTGCTTTGGATCCATATTCGCTTGGATCTTAAAAACAAAACCCGAAAAAGCACCCTCGGTGGGTGACACATCACGCGACTGCGTTGTGCGCTTCTGAGGTTTAGGGGCCCATTCGACGAAATCATCCAGCATTTCGCGAACACCAAAATTACCTAGTGCGGTTCCGAAGAAAACCGGAGCCTGCTGTCCGGCCAGATACCGCTCTTTGTCGAACTCATGACTCGCACCCTTTACAAGTTCGATCTCATCGCAAAAGTCCTCGTACTCATCTTCTAAAAGCGCTCTGGCCTCATCAGAATCCAGACCGGTTATTCGAGTATCGGGCGGTAGAACCTGTCCACTCCCTTGCTCAAAACAATGGATGGTATCGGTGTAGAGGTTGTATACCCCCTTGAAAAACGTTCCCATCCCGATAGGCCAGTTAATAGGTGCCGCCTCTATTTTTAAGACGTCCTCAATCTCATCAAGAAGCTCAATGGCGTCACGAATGTCACGGTCCAACTTATTGACGAAGCCTATAATCGGCGTATCACGCAAACGACAAACATTCATCAGCTTAATCGTTCGATCCTCAACCCCCTTGGCACCATCGACTACCATCAGAGCAGAATCGACTGCGGTCAGTGTACGATAGGTATCCTCAGAGAAATCCTCGTGCCCCGGTGTATCAAGCAGATTCACGATGCGCTCTTTGTAGGGAAACTGCATGACGGAAGAAGTGACAGAGATACCGCGCTCTTGCTCCATTGTCATCCAGTCAGACGTGGCATGTGGGCCGCGCTTCCCCTTTACGGAGCCCGCGACCTGAATTGCAGAGCCGAGGAGCAGTAGTTTCTCGGTAATGGTCGTCTTACCCGCGTCTGGGTGCGAGATAATGGCGAAAGTTCGACGCGAGTTAATAGCGTTTGTAGTGTCTGACATGACTCCTCCGGTGGCGCGGAGGATTATGCCAGCTTAGGACTGCGAGTGTTCAGCTGAGTGGGAGTTTTGACTGTAAATGCTGCACTAACGCATCGGCAGCGTGAGACTGTTCAGGGCAACGGTCACCCAGTAGGCGCGCCAACGAGGTCACTTGGAGTCCTGCGTAACCACAGGGGTTAATGCGACCAAAATGGCTCAAATCAGGGTCTACATTAAATGACAGTCCGTGATAGCTGCGGCCTCGACTAATCTTCAGTCCAAGCGCTGCTATTTTTTCCCCCGCAACGTAAACACCCGGTGCCTTGGGGTCTGCAACCGCCTCAATATTGAGTACTGCCAAGTAATCAATGATCGCCGATTCGATCGCCGTTACTAAATCCCGCACACCAAGTTTCGCGCGTCGAATATCACATAGAATATAGATAACGATCTGGCCCGGGCCATGGTAAGTGACCTGACCACCACGATCGGTTTGAATAACCTCGATATCACCGGGAGCAAGCAAATGCTCCACTTTTCCAGCAATCCCCTGCGTAAAAACGGGTGGGTGTTCGAGGACCCACAGCTCGTCAGGGGAATCGGCACCTCGAGCTTTGGTGAAAGCCTTCATCGCATCTATCGTTGCGAGATAAGGTACCTGCCCTAATTCTCTGACATGCATACGGTCAAATAACCATCGAGACGCGGCCCGATGCTACCAACTCAGCATGCAATGCCGAGAGCTGGTCTTCTCCCGTTGCGATAATCGTAAACGTTATCGAATCGAACGTACCAGATCGGCTACTTTTGGTGACGATATCAGCATCCGTTAGCTCCGGTGCATGACGCTCGACAATAGCTCGGATCGCGGAGGTGTAATCAGGCGTTGCCCGTCCAACCACTTTGACCGGATAGCTACAAGGGAACTCAATTTTAGGCGCTTCTGGTTCAGCCACGTTTCAACCTAAAAGATTTTGAAGCCACAATATTAGGGCATCGAGAAGGCGTTTGAAGAAGCCTCCACTTTCCACGTTATCCAGCACCAAAAGCGGAGTCTCGAAGAGAACTTCACCGTCACGCACTACGCTAACAACGCCAATTTCATCGCCTCGCTTGAGCGGTGCCTCTAACTGCTCGTTAACGCTCACCTCGATGGTCGCCTCAGTGCGCTCACGCGGCACAGTGAGAACCACAGATTCGAGCACACCACCATGGACAGTCTCTTCAGCGCCTTTCCAAACCTTGGGCTCAGCCAATGTCACCTCGGCAGAGAGTGGTCTTAGGTTTTGGAAGAAGCGAAATCCGTAATTGAGGAGACTGGCGTTCTCAGACACTCGCGTCCGGCGAGTGGCGCTCCCAAGCACCACTGAAACCAAGCGCATATCATCACGCTTGGCTGACGCAACGAGTCCATAACCCGCCTCGCTGGTATAGCCTGTTTTGAGTCCATCCACTGTGCTGTCTGTCCGCAACAAACCGTTACGGTTGAATTGCTTGATACCGTTGTACGTGAAGCTCTTCTCTTTATAGATCTTATAGTGCTCAGGGTGGTCATTAATCAGAGCCACCGAGAGCTTCGCCAAATCTCGTGCCGTCGTTCGATGCTCTGGGTGAGGCAACCCGTGAGGATTTCGATACGTAGTATTGTCCAGCCCAAGATCCGCAGCGATTTGGTTCATAACATCTACGAAGCTCGATTCTGTGCCCGCCAAGTGCTCAGCCACGGCAACCGAGGCATCGTTTCCCGACGAAATGATAACGCCGCGCTCAAGATCTTCTAAACTGACGGCTTTTCCCGGCTCGATCCACATTAAAGAGGACCCCTGGAACGTTGGATTTTGCGACCAAGCATTTCGACTTACAGTAATCATATCGTCCAAGGAGACACGGCCTGCGTCGACTTCTTCCGCCAACACGTAGGACGTCATTATTTTTGTCAGGCTCGCTGGTGGCAGAGAGAGGTCACCCTGGTAATCCACGAGAACCTGCCCCGTCGTCGCATCCATAAGAAAATAGGCGTCGGCTGGGAGTTTCGGCGCGGGAGGCACAGCAGCGATGACCGAGTTACTCAGCCAGATACAGCACAGAACTAAAAACCGCCCTAAACGACTCAACCTCATCATTTCCCCTAACTTCGTGTAAGCACCAAACTTGCGGCGCTAGTGTATCAACTCAAACTAACAATAGCTCAGGGCAATCGCTGCCCCTCAGGAAAACCTTTGTCTCGCAGCTTCGTCTGAATAAGGTCGAGTTGCTTGTTACTGTCTGCACCCTCGACCGGCCCCAAGCGCACCCGATAAACCATTCCGTTTTCCGAAGAAACATCAGAGAGGGTAACGGGAACCAATGAGCCCACTACCTCACGGACGGCTTGAGCGAGCGCTTCAGCCAAACGCTTTTGTCCAAAGGCACCCAATTGTAATCGTCGGTAAGTTGCAGACTCCATATTTCGCCAGTCATCCGTTCCCGGAATGTTGATGTGCTCGATACGAACGCGCGTTGTGCCCTGCTCCGCGAAACCGAGGCGAACAGCCACACCGTAGGAAACATCGATCAATCTGTCATCGACAAAAGGACCTCTGTCATTAACGCGGACAATCATCGAGGCATTGTTGTCGAGATTGGTCACTCGTACGAAGCTCGGAAGCGGCAGAGACTTATGAGCGGCAGTGGCTTTATACACATCAAAAACCTCACCGTTCGACGTTAGCCTGCCTTGAAACTTCATCCCGTACCAGGAGGCGACCCCCTCCTCGCTGTAACCTTTAGCCGAAGGCATCACAGTATATTGCTTGCCAAAAACACTATAGGGACTCTTGTTTCCCATTCTTGACACTGGGTCTGCCGAGGGCACAGCCTCAATGACAGATTCGGGAGACACGGGCGGTGGTTCGTAATCCAAAGCACTCGGCTTCGTCCCCGAGCAACCCGCAAGGGCAGTAAGCACAATGACTGCCCAGAAGAGTCTCACAGCATTCGTGCCCTCAGATCTTGGCTTAACTGATAAACAGCCATCGCATACATTGCACTGTGGTTATAACGAGTAATGACATAGAAGTTATGAAGACCCAACCAATACTCATCACCCGCTTTGCCCTCAAACTTAATAGGTGTAGCGGCAGCGCTGGTCGATACCTGATCGCGAGGTGTTAAACCCATCTGCGAGAGCTCCGCGATTGTTTTTTTTGGCTTCAACCCACTTTCAAACATCTTCGGGTCACCCTCAAAGTCAGCAGCGGTAATGACATCGCCGCCCGGTCGCCAGCCATGCGCGACAAAGTAGTTGGCGACACTCATCACGGCGTCGTTAGGATTAGTCCAAATATCAATCACTCCGTCGCCCTCAAAATCTTTCGCGTAGGCTGTGTAACTGGACGGCATAAACTGCCCCAAACCCATGGCGCCCGCATAGGACCCCTTCATCTCCGTAAGCGGCAACCCGGACTCATAGGCCAAAACCAAGAACGTCTCGAGCTCCTTAGTAAAAAACGGGGATCGCTTCGGGTAGTCAAATGCGAGAGTCGTCAAAGCATCTATCACTCGGTATCCACCTGTGATGCGGCCGTAGTATGTTTCCACTCCGATAATGGCAACGATGAGCTCTGAGGGGACGCCTGTTTCGGCGCTGACGCGATCTAAGGCGTCGCGGTTTTCGCGCCAAAATTTAATGCCTTCTGTGGTACGACGCTCCGTCAGGAAAATATCCTGATAATCAGCCCAAGGCTTACTTTTCTCCGCAGGACGAGAAATCGCCTTCAAGATGCTGTCTTGCTTCGACGCGTCCGCCAGGGCCGCATCTAGCCAGGCTCTGTCAACACCTTTCGCCATTACACGGTCTATGAGTGCCCCGGCGCTGGGGTGATCGCGATAATCCGCATAGGTACCCAGCGAATTCAACAACAACACCGAGGCGACTGCCCCTTTAACCCAGCCGGTCTTCATCTGCATTCGTAACCCCCAAATATCAACACATTAATCACTTTCGTTTTATGTTCATCAAAACCTTGCGCGTCAATAAAGCACCAACGCCTGTCAATTCAAGTGAAACCCGATAAAGCTGAGATCTTAAGTCTTATCGCATTCCCCGGGTAACCGGCTTTTCAGTAGAAATCGCCATTAACATACCAAAAGCAACCATCATAGAGACCATGGCGGTTCCACCGTAACTCACCATTGGCAGAGGTACACCCACCACAGGTAAGAGTCCAGAAACCATACCAAGGTTCACTACCAGACCAGAAAAGAACGTAGTGATCAGCGCACCTGCAAGCAGCCGTGCAAAACTCGACTGGGCGCCCCAAGTAATTATCAAGCCTCGGAAGAGAATGACCCCATACAAGACAAACAGCAGAATCACCCCTCTGAAGCCGAACTCCTCAGCCAAGACGGCAATAATAAAGTCTGTATGACCTTCGGGAAGAAAATCCAATTGCGCCTGACTTCCTTGCGTCCAGCCGAGCCCAGCCCAGCCCCCAGAGCCGATAGCCGTCTTGGACTGAATAATATTCCAACCGGCACCCAGGCGATCTGACTCCGGATCCAGAAGTGTCAGGACGCGCCGCTTCTGGTAGTCCTGTAAAACGAATACCCAAGCTGGCCAGATAGAAAACAGCGCAACTACCACCGATGAAAGAATATATCGCCATTGAATGCCCGCCATGTAAATAGCCGCAAGCCCACTACTCGCAACCAACAAAGACGTCCCTAAATCCGGCTGCCGCAAAATGAGGAATGTTGGCACTGCGACCATCAGTGCCGCTATGAGAAGCGCCTTAGCGGAGGGCGGTAACGCTCTTTTCGATAACCACCAGGCAATTGCCAAGGGCATTGCAACCTTCATAATTTCGGATGGCTGAAAACGGATAAATCCGAGGCTTAGCCATCTCTGCGCCCCTTTAGCACCCACACCGAACAACACCACTGCTACAAGCAGTAATACACCAGCAAAGAAAATGTAGGGCGCAGCGAGCTTTAGAGTCTCTACCCGAAGCTGAGCAGTAATTAAGAGCACAAGAAAAGCGACGACTAGGTTTCGTGCTTGCGCCATCATCATGACTTCAGACTGACCGCTTGCACTGTATAGCACTACAAGGCCGGCCATACTCAGCACAACCAGAGGGATAATTAGCCAAAGATCGATATGCAAAAATCTAAGGATAGCTCGTCGCGATCCGAGCTCTCGCGACGATACCTGCGCCACTCGCTTGAAGTCGCTACTCATCCCGTGCCATCCAGTAGTCCAGCATTGATCGCGCAACCGGATAAGCTGAGCTACCGCCTCCGCTGTTCTCAGTAAGTACAGCTATCGCTATCTCCGGCGACTCAACAGGCGCAAAAGCAATGAACCAACCATGATTGCGCTGGTATTCAGACAAGGCCTCCTCATCGTAAGTTGCATCTTGTGCAATTCCCACGACCTGCGCTGTTCCTGTTTTACCGGCAACCGTATACTCCAACCCACTGCGCATGCCAGCGGCGGTGCCTCGCGCGGCAGATACGGTATCAACCATTCCAGCGATTACTTCGTCCCAATACTCGGTTGGCGCCGAGACTGAGAGCAAAGGCTCAGGTATAACCGGTGCTCCCGCGATTGAGGCTACCAGCTGAGGTTTGTAAGCCGTGCCACGCATGGCCAACGCGCTGGTGGCGACGGCCAATTGCAACGGCGTTGCCAGCATATAGCCCTGTCCAATCCCGACAATTAGGGTCTCGCCTCCGTACCAACTGCTCCCAATCGCCTCTCGCTTCCATTCAGCAGACGGCAATATACCCCGCTTCTCGCTGGGAAGATCGATTCCCGTAGGCGATCCGATCCCAAAGTCATACAGCGAATCCGAGAGCGCATCGATGCCGAGGCGATTCGCCAACTCGTAAAAATAAACGTCACAAGACTGCGCAATGGAGTCTCGTAAGTTCATAAATTCTGCATGCCCCGTGCCACGAATTCGTAGAATCCAATCCCGGTAGCGCCGGGCGTCTCCGGGCAAGGTATAGAAGCCGGGATCAGCAACAAGCGTATCAATGCCAATTACCCCTCGCGTCAAGCCTGACAACCCCAGCATCGGTTTGATAGTAGATGCAGGGGGGTACTGCCCTTGTATTACACGATTGAGTAAAGGCGCATCACGCGAGTCGCGCAATAGTGCGTAATCACCAAAACTGATACCGTTTACGAATTTATTGGGGTCGTAACCAGGGTTTGAAAATGCGGCAAGGACACCGCCGGATAGTGGATCAATAGCAACGACTGCACCGCGCATATCGCCCAGCGACTCAGCTGCGATTCGCTGTAGCTCAGCGTCCAAGTGAAGTGTCAGCTCAGACCCAGGCGTTGGCTCGATTCGATCGACAACCCGGAGATCAACGCCGCGTGCATTTGTTTCGATTTGACTGACACCCAGCTCGCCACGCAATAAAGGCTCGTAATATGCCTCAAGCCCGACTTTTCCTATGTGGGTAATACCTCGATATTGCTCCGTTTCCGAAGGGGCAATGTCATCTTTACCAATCCGCCCGACATAACCAATGGTATGACCCAGTAGCGCTCCCTTGGGGTAATGCCTACTTAGCTCAGTGAGTATCGACATACCTTCAAAGCGATGTTTATTTACTGCAAGCAAAGCCCGTTCGGATTCGCTGAGACGATACTTGAGAGGAACCGGGCTGAGCGGTCGTGTTCGCCTTCGCGTTTCGGAGAAAAGCGCAATATCGTCGTCGGTTAGAGCCAAAAGTTCAGCCAAGGCGCCGAGTGTTTCGTCGAGGTTGGAGATACGCTCGGGAGTCAACGCTAGGGTAAACGATGGCAAGTTCTCCGCCAGCAGACGACCTTCACGATCGATAATAACTCCCCGTGTTGGTGCCACAGCGCGAACGGCTATGCGGTTGCGATCCGACTGAGCGCGGAAGGTTTCGTTCTGAATAATCTGGAGATGAAAATATCGGTAAAGAAGCCCCGTCATGATGGCAAGCATCAGCGCCGCTAGCACGACGACACGCGCATGCGTCAGACGCGTTTCGCGCGCCCAGTCTTGCATTTGATTCAGCTGGCGTGCCATGTCACGTCAATCCTTTCCCTACAACGAGCTTACCGCAATTTCACACTTAAACACGATGGTAAGGATGCCCCGAATTGATCGACCAAGCGCGATAAAGCTGCTCAGCCAAAATCACCCTAACCAAAGGGTGAGGAAGCGTGATACGCCCAAGCGACCATTTAACGGTGGCTTTCGCTTTTAGCTGCGGGTGCACGCCATCCGGACCTCCGATAACAAACGCCACCTTAGTCCCCTCATCTTGCCAGGTCGCAATAGACTCTGCGATCGCCTCTGTGGATACGACCTTGCCGTCGACATCAAGAACAACGATTGTCTCTTGGTCTCTCAAGCGGCGCTCGATCGCCTGGTAGTCATCCAGCATTCGACTTTCAGCCGTATCTCGAGTCCGTTTCGATGCGGGAATTTCGCACCATTCGACCGCTTTATCACGAGGCAGTCGCTTTGCGTATTCTTCGACACCTCGACTCACCCAATCAGGCATCCGTGTGCCGATGGTGAGCACTCGCATCATTAATTCACGACGTCAGCGTGCGCTTTATCCATTGGCACAGGCTTTTCCTCTCCAGACCACAAGCGCTCCAGATCATAAAAGCTGCGGGCTGCTGGTTGCATGACATGAACCACTACATCACCCAGATCAACAAGCACCCAATCGGCGGCGTTTTCACCTTCCACACCAATTGGGGGCCAGCCGGCTTCTTTGGCTTTAATGACCACGTTATCAGCAAGCGACTTCACATGACGCGAGGAGTTACCGCTGGCGATAACCAAGTAGTCCATTACAGAGCTTATGCCGCGCACATCCAAAATTTTTGGATCGACAGCTTTCAAGTCTTCGAGTGCATCGACCACAAGGTCGGTCATGGGGGTGTTAGGTTGTGTCAAAAAAAGCCTCTTGGAAACTAAGTTAGCGGTATAGCTGATGATCGTTAATATACTCTATTACCGCGCTCGGTATCATCTGCTTAAGCCCCCCATCAATCGTCAATGCCTCGCGCAGCTCAGTTGAGGAGACGTCCACCAACGCACACTCGATACGAGCTAGGCCGCCATTAGTCATTGGCTCAACGGCATCAAGGTCGGTCTCCGTCTCCGTCAACCACTGTAAGACCTCCTTAGTGGGCAGCGGAAATTGTCCAGGCCTTTTCGTGACAATGATATTTGCATAGGTCGTTAAATCCCGCCACTGGCGCCAAAGGTGCAGTGTCGACAAGCAATCGTCGCCAAGGATAAAGTAGAGACGAGCCTCTTTGCCAACCTCATCTCGCAACTCGCAGAGGCTATCAACTGTAAATGACGGCCCCGCGCGGTAGATTTCTCTGCAGTCCAGCTCTAACTCCGGGAATGCCTTGAGCGCAAGATCGAGCATCGCCACTCGATGGACTACCGGCACTGAGTGTTGTGCCTTCAGTGGCGATTGTGAAGCCGGCATGAGCAACATACGGTCGAGATTGAGGCGTTGCTTGACATCCCTAGCTACGCGCAAGTGACCAAAGTGTATGGGATTAAAACTCCCCCCCATGACACCGATACGGGGCTCACACTCGGATATTGCCATTACCCAGCACTACATATTTTTGACTGGTCAATCCTTCGAGACCGACAGGTCCTCGAGCATGTATCTTGTCGGTAGAGATACCAATCTCAGCGCCCAAGCCGTACTCATAGCCATCAGCGAAGCGTGTCGAGGCGTTCACCATTACCGAACTTGAGTCCACTGCTCGCAAGAAACGCATGGCAGTCTGGTGGCAGTTCGTCACAATGCCATCGGTGTGGCCGGACCCGTGCTGACTGATATGAAGGATCGCCTCTTCAAGCCCGTCGACGACTTTAATCGCCAAAATGGGCGCTAAGTACTCTTCATCCCAGTCGCTCGGTGAAGCAAGTGAGCAGTTATCGCCGAGAAGCTCAGTCGTTATGCTGCAACCGCGCAACTCGACACCTTTTTTCAGCAGTGGTTCCACGATCGAGGGCAACGACTCGCTCATAGCAGTGTCGACCAATAAAGTCTCCATCGTATTGCAGGTACCGTATCGGTGAGTCTTTGCATTTAGGGCCAACGAAATGGCCATCTTAGGATCTGCCTCAGCGTGAATATAAAGGTGACAAACGCCGTCTAAATGCTTTAGTACGGGCACTTTGGCCTCGCGCGCAACGCGTTCGATCAAACCCTTTCCACCTCGAGGAACAATCATGTCCATCACCCCCTCAAGGCTCACCATTGCTGAGACAGCGTTACGGTCGGTGGTGTCGACGACTTGGACTACATCCTCTGATAAGCCTGAAGAAGCCAGGCCTTTCTTTATGCATTCAGACAATACGAGGTTCGAGCGAATAGCCTCCGAACCACCCCGCAACAGTACAGCATTACCCGACTTTAGGCAGAGGCTTGCCGCATCGATCGTTACGTTTGGACGCGACTCGTAAATAATGCCAATCAAGCCCAAAGGAACGCGCATTTTCCCAACTTGAATCCCAGACTCCATTGACTTGAGCCCCTCGATACCACCAATAGGATCCGACAAAGAGCGCACTGTCTTGAGCGCGTCTAGCATGCTATCGATGCGATCGTTATTGAGCTCAAGACGATCAATGAGCGCCGAGTCAAGCCCGGCATCTTGGGCACACTCCAAGTCAAGCGCGTTAGCCTTCAACAGTGCTGAGCGAGACGCTTCGATGGCGTCAGCAATCGCCGCCAACGCTGCGTTTCGCTGGGCTACCGGCGCGTTGGCAATAAGCGGGCATGCGGCCTTTGCCGATTTTGCGAGTGCTTCTATGTGCTGCTCTACGGTCACTTCCCGGATCCCTAGATGAAAAGTGCAAAGTATACGCTAGACTGCGCACTCATTGTTGACAATGGTTCTCATTAGCATTACGTTTCTCGTATGTATGTATGTATCTGCAAAGGCGTCACCGACCGAGCTATCCGGGAGCAAGTAGCCGCTGGCGCGCGCTCGCTGGCCGATGTAAGCCGGGCAACGGGATGCTCCACACAGTGTGGCAAGTGCTCATGCTTTGCGGAGTCGCTCGTTAGTGAAGCCATGAATCGGGGCGTGCAGATCCAAGCGGCGAGACAGGGCTAACCACAAACGGAAACGCAACTGCGTTTGCGAATCGTTTTCATTTTCTTTTCTTTAAAAATCAACAACTTAAACTTTCTTCGATTGGCATCCTAGGCTATACTCTGCACTACTTTTGCGCCAGACCAGGATTTCAAACATGAAAGGCAATCCAGACGTTATTCGTTACCTTAATAAAATTCTGTACAACGAGCTTGTTGCTATCAATCAGTACTTTTTGCATTCAAAGATGTACAAAGACATGGGGCTGGTCGAACTCGCCGATCACGAATATCACGAGTCAATCGACGAGATGAAACACGCAGACGAACTGGTAGAGCGAATTTTATTCCTCGAGGGAATTCCCAACTTGCAAGATCTTGGGAAATTGAGAATCGGTGAGACGCCTCGCGAAATGCTCGAATGTGATCTTCAACTTGAACACGTGGCGCACGAAGACCTTAAGGCCACTGTTAAGTGCTGCGAAGAAGTCGGTGATTATGTGTCACGCGATTTGGCGAAGCGAATCTTAGATGCCGAGGAAGAACATATAGATTGGCTAGAAACGCAGCTGTCTTTGATGGACCGCGTTGGTGAGCAGAACTATCTGCAAACGGCAATGAAAACGGTCAAGCCCAGCTAAGACTGAGCCTCCAATGGCTCCGGACTCAATCTTCGGAGCCGCCCTCTCCAACAACTATCTCTTTCAGTTCGCCGGACGCATCCATATCACAAACAATATCGCACCCACCGATCAGCTCACCGTCGACCCATAATTGCGGGAACGTGGGCCAATTTCCATAGGCCGGCAAATTAGCGCGAATTTCAGGGTTACTCAGCACATCAACGTAGGCAAATTTTTGGCCGCACCCCATCAAGGCCTGGACCGTTCTCGCAGAAAATCCACACTGAGGCTGATTTGGGGAACCTTTCATGTATAGAATCACGCGATTGCTCTCGATCTGATCCTTAATGGTCTCCATAATATCCATTTACGCTCTCCGCGACGTGAGTAGTGGTAAGTTGTCTCGCATAGCTTACCAGAAACTGGTGCGCCATCGAGAGTAAAACCAACTTAGGACGCTGACATGTCTGCCATTATGTCCACCTACGGCCGTCTCCCAGTCGCTTTTACATCGGGCAAGGGCGCAGAGCTATTTGATCAGAAAGGCCAGGCTTTTCTTGATGCTCTATCAGGTATTGCGGTCACCAACTTGGGACACTGCCACCCCAATGTGACCAGAGCGATCACTGAGCAAGCTGAGACCCTTTTGCACACATCGAACCTTTACAAAATATCGCAGCAAGAGCGACTCGCTACCGAGCTCACCCAATTGACCGGCATGAAAAAAGTTTTCTTCTGCAACTCTGGGGCTGAGGCCAACGAGACCGCGATAAAAGTCGCGCGACGCCACGGCGCCAATCAGGGCATCAAAGAGCCAAAGATTGTGGTGATAGAGGGGGCATTCCATGGCAGAACTATGGGTGCACTTTCCGCGACCGGCAGCGCGACGATTCAAGAGGCCTTTAAACCCTTATTACCCGGCTTCATTCGTATTGCAAGAAACGATATCGAAGGACTGGAAAATATTGCGAGACAGCGCGGAGATGTAGTCGCCGTGCACTTGGAGCCAATTCAGGGTGAAAGCGGTATTTGGCCGATGGAGCTTGAATTTCTTCGCCGCGCCAGAGAACTCTGCGATGCGCATAATTGGCTACTCAGTTTTGACGAAGTGCAATCGGGCAACGGGCGTTGCGGGGCGTTGTATGTTTTTCAACGTTTGGGGGTTGTACCTGACGTATTAGCCACGGCGAAAGGACTGGGCAACGGTCTACCTATTGGCGCTTGCATGACCAACACCCGAGCCAGCGAGTTATTGATCTCTGGCGATCACGGAACAACCTACGGTGGCAACCCAATCTGTTGTGCGGCCGCCAGCGCTGTGGTCAACACACTGAGCGCCGAACAATTGTGGGACAGAGCCGACTTGATTAGAGGGTGGATTCTGGAGGGAATGCACGATCAGCTAATTGACTTAGAGCTGGTAAAAGAAGAGCGAGGCCAAGGTCTTATGATTGGTATCGAGCCCAACCTTCCAACCACGGATATCGTGCGCATGGCGCTCGACAGACGCCTGCTACTAAACGTGGCTGGCGGCAATACAATTCGTCTTCTACCGCCTCTTGTAATGACTGAATCACAGGCAAGGTCAGTAGGTGAGGGCGTCGCAGATATTTTGAATACGCTGGGCAATGCCCAAAGAAACAATTCGTTGGAGTCTTAGCAATGACCCAAACCCGCCACTTCCTCACACTGAATGACCTAACTCGCGATGAGCTTTTGGCTCTGTTAAAGCGTGCATCAGAGTTAAAAACGTTCCAAAGAAACGGCGTTGCACACGACTCGCTCAAAGGTAAAGTGATGGCGATGATCTTCGCGAAATCATCGACTCGGACACGCGTGTCTTTCGAGGCGGGGATGGCGCAGTTAGGTGGCAGCGCTATGTTCCTTTCATCAGCCGACACACAAATGGGGCGCGGTGAGCCAGTCAGCGATACAGCAAGGGTTATCTCATCGATGGTCGATATCGTGATGATTCGTACCTTCGCTCACGCGGACGTGGAACTTTTTGCCCAGCACTCGAGTGTGCCTGTTATCAACGCCCTCACGGATGACTATCACCCCTGCCAGCTGCTCGCTGATATGCAGACTTGGATGGAGCACCGCGGTGATATTCAGGGCAAAACCGTTTGCTGGCTAGGGGATGGTAATAATATGTGCCAATCCTATATTAACGCCGCGAAAATCTTGGGCTTTCAGCTAAAAATCGCCTGCCCCGAGGGCTTCGAGCCATCGGCAGAACTCATGGATCAAGCACAGGGGTACGCGAGCATAGAGAATGATCCAAAGCGCGCCAGCGAAGGCGCCCACTTATTGGTGACCGACGTTTGGGCATCCATGGGGCAAGAGGAAGAAGCACGCACGCGGGAAGAGGCATTGTCCGCATATCAACTCAATCAAGAATTGCTCGACCTAGCAAGCCCTGAAGCACTGTATTTACATTGTCTTCCGGCGCACCGCGGCGAGGAGATTACCGCCGAGCTGATGGAAAACCCAAAGAGCGTAATCTGGGACGAGGCAGAAAATAGGCTGCATGCTCAAAAGGCGCTTATCGAATTCCTTCTTCGTTAGGCTCCACAAATACAGAGAAAAGGGACCTGGCAGAGGCTGCCCTCTTATCGACAAGCGGGCCGAGATCAACTTTAAGCGGGCTTACTGTCAATCAATTCATTGGTTTTTGTGATCAACACCTAATCCCCGCCGCTTTATCTCGGTACTTTCTATCTATTGCGGTCATCACGGGCCCATTTGATGGGTCGCATTTGAGCCGAACTCCAACGCCCCCGATTCGACCAATAGTCAAGCGACTGCCCCCCCAAAATACCCGCTCAGGCTCATTTACATAAGTGATACAAGACCCCCAACCCATCAATTATTATTATGGTTTCACACGTTGAAGCAGGCCTTTTTGTGAACCATCACTTAATTTGAACAAAGGCACAACTTATCCACAGGAAATTCGCAGCTTTTTAGGCTTGCAATCCCCTACTCTCCGCCCTATCTTGGGGGTGCACTCAAGAACAACCCCAAGATGTGGTGAAAATCAGTAAAATAAGCACCCCACCTTGAGCGGTCGTTTAACTACAGATGCTTTACCACAGAAATTCACATGAGGTGACAACAGCATGCAAACAGGCAGCGAAACCGTAGGCAACCAGACGCCCGCAACCCCGCCAGTAACAGGAACGCCAAGTCAGACGCGACTCGCGGCGACGACTCCAGGACAAATGCGCGTGATCAAACGCAACGGAACCGTGGTGCCATTCGAGGACAGTAAAATTTCTGTTGCAATCACCAAAGCGTTCCTTGCCGTTGAAGGCGGAACCGCGGCAGCGAGCTCACGAATCCACGAAACCGTTGCAAAATTGACAGGGCAGGTTGTCGGTACATTCAAGCGACGCATGCCCTCAGGCGGCACAATTCACATCGAAGACATTCAGGACCAAGTGGAACTCGCGTTAATGCGCGCGGGCGAGCACCTCATCGCACGCGACTACGTAATCTACCGCGAATCAAGACGCCAAGCTCGGGTGGAAAAGGAAGCGTTGTCACCGGAGTCACAAGCAGCTGCCGGTGCTATTACCGTCGTGGGCGCAGACGGAGCGACAAAACCTTTGGACATTGAGCGAATCCGCACAATTGTAGCGGAAGCGTGCATGGATCTCTCCGACGTCAGCGAAGCGGCGATCATCGACGAAGCGCTGAAGAATCTCTACAACGGCGTTACCGAGCACGAGGTAAGCACGTCGCTGGTTATCACTGCGCGCACCATGATCGAGCAGGAGCCTAACTACTCAAGTGTTGCTGCACGCCTATTACTCGACAACCTGCGTGCAGAGGGGTTGAACTTCCTCAACGTCGCAGACTCTGCGACACAAGGTGATATGGAGACCTTATATCCACAGGCGCTCAAGTCGTTCATCAGTCGCGGTATCGAGCTCGAACTGCTGGCACCCAACCTTGCTGAATACGATCTCGATATGCTGGGTGAGGCGCTTCTGCCGGAGCGAGATTTACAGTTTAGCTACCTGGGTTTGCAAACGCTCTACGATCGTTACTTCATACACAGCAATGAGGTGCGTTTTGAGCTACCACAGCTATTCTTCATGCGCGTTGCTATGGGCCTTGCAACACGGGAGGATGACAAGAATGCCCGTGCCATCGAGTTCTACCAGCTGCTGTCCTCATTTGACTATATGAGCTCGACACCAACATTGTTCAACTCGGGTACGCTTCGCCCACAGTTAAGTTCTTGCTACTTAACTACCGTGCCAGATGACCTGCACGGTATTTACGGCGCAATTCAAGACAACGCCATGCTTTCAAAGTTTGCTGGTGGTCTAGGAAATGACTGGACGCCTGTCCGAGCACTCGGTGCCTATATCAAAGGCACTAACGGTAAAAGCCAGGGCGTCGTACCGTTCTTGAAGGTAGTAAACGATACGGCAGTGGCGGTTAACCAGGGCGGCAAGCGAAAGGGCGCTGTCTGTGCTTACCTCGAGACTTGGCACATGGACATCGAGGAATTCCTCGAGCTTCGTAAAAACACAGGAGACGATCGTCGCCGCACACATGATATGAATACCGCGAACTGGGTGCCGGATTTGTTCATGAAGCGTGTATTCGAAGATGGTGATTGGACATTGTTCTCGCCCAACGACGTACCTGACCTTCACGACCTGTATGGTAAAGCGTTTGAAGAGCGCTATGCGCAGTATGAAGAGCAGGCTCGTAACGGTGAGCTGAAGCTCCACAAGACGCTGAAAGCGCAATCACTATGGCGCAAGATGCTAGGCATGATCTTTGAAACAGGCCACCCATGGATTACCTTCAAAGACCCCTGCAATATACGCTCACCTCAACAACATTGTGGTGTGGTTCACTCGTCAAACCTTTGCACAGAGATCACACTCAACACGAGCAAGGACGAGATCGCCGTGTGCAATCTCGGATCAGTCAACTTGCCGCAGCACATTGAGAACGGCGAGCTGAATATCGATAAACTGCGCAAGACAGTCACAACCGCTATTCGCATGCTCGATAACGTAATTGACATCAACTACTACTCGGTTGAGACCTCGGAAAACTCAAATATGAAGCACCGACCTATCGGTCTGGGCCTCATGGGTTTCCAAGATGCGCTGTACAAGACAGACATTTCTTACGCTTCGGAGCAGGCGACTGAGTTTGCTGACAAGTCGATGGAAGCCATTAGTTATTTCGCGATCAGCGCATCTACCGATCTTGCGGCAGAGCGCGGTGCCTACTCTAGCTACGAAGGATCATTATGGAGTCAGGGTATTTTCCCTATCGATTCTCTCAACATGTTAGTAGAGCAGCGCGGTTCAAACTACATCTCGGTCAACCAAGACAGCAGCATGGATTGGGATGCGCTGCGCGCTAAAGTCGCACAACAGGGTATGCGTAACTCGAATGTTATGGCGATTGCCCCAACAGCAACCATCGCTAACATCACCGGTGTGTCTCAATCAATCGAGCCGACGTACCAAAATCTATACGTGAAATCGAATCTCTCGGGCGAGTTCACCGTCGTCAATCCTTACTTAGTGCGTGATCTCAAAGAGCGCGGCTTGTGGGACAAAGTGATGGTCAATGATCTGAAGTACTTCGATGGCAGCGTGCAGGCAGTTGATCGAATCCCGGCCGACCTAAAAGCGAAATACGCGACTGCCTTTGAGGTAGAACCTCGTTGGTTAGTGGACGCAGCGAGCCGCCGCCAGAAATGGATCGACCAAGCTCAGTCACTGAACTTGTACATTAACAACGCGAGCGGTAAAAAACTGGACGTTACCTACCGAATGGCTTGGTACAGCGGCTTAAAAACAACATACTATTTGCGTTCGTTAGCAGCGACGGGAACTGAAAAATCGACGGTTACCACTGGGCAACTCAACGCTGTATCTCAGCAAGCGGCCGAGGCCGCGCCCGTTCAACCAGCGCCAGTACCCAAGGCCTGTTCGCTTGACGATCCAGATTGTGAAGCTTGTCAGTAACCGGATAAGTAAAAGGAGTTAACAATGCTTAATTGGGATGATTACAACGTAGCTGAAGGCCAACCGCCTGTCACTGCGCCGCAGCAAGCCCCTGTTCAACCCGAGGTGGTTAACAAGGCGCTAGACACACTAAACGAGCAATCAGCTGGGTCGGTGTCGGTTACCGATACGATGAAGGCCGCCGCGGAAGCGGTTGCAAATATAGACACAGCACCCGGTCTGGAAGAGCTTGAAATGGGCGCTTCGCGTATCTCTGTTGATGAGAAGGCAATGATCAATTGTCGCGCAGACCTCAACCAGCTCGTACCCTTTAAGTATGATTGGGCATGGCAGAAGTATCTCGATGGTTGTGCAAACCACTGGATGCCGCAAGAAATCAACATGACCGCTGACGTTGCAACCTGGAGGAGCGAAGACGGCCTGACTGATGACGAACGCCGGATTGTCATGCGCTCGTTAGGGTACTTCTCAACAGCGGACTCGTTAGTCGCCAATAACTTAGTCTTGGGCATCTACCGACTCATTACCAATCCAGAGTGTCGTCAGTATCTGCTGCGTCAGGCGTTTGAAGAAGCGATCCACACGCACGCATATCAATACTGCATTGAGTCGCTTGGTATGGACGAGGGTGAAGTCTTTAACATGTACCGTGAAGTTCCATCGGTAGCGAAGAAAGCATCTTGGTCGCTTAATAAAACGCAAGCGCTGTCAGACCCAAACTTCACGACAGGTACGGTGGAAGATGATCAGCAGGTTCTGCGAAACCTCATTGGTTTCTACGGCGTTACTGAAGGCATTTTCTTCTACTGCGGCTTTACCCAGATACTTTCGATGGGCCGTCGCAACAAGATGACGGGCGTCGCGGAGCAATTCCAATACATTCTGCGTGATGAATCAATGCACCTAAATTTCGGCATTGACGTCATCAACCAGATCAAGTTGGAAAATCCACATCTCTGGACAGAGGAATTCCAGCAGGAAGCGATTCAAATGATTCTTGAGGGCACTGCGCTTGAGATTGAATACGCCAGAGATACGATGCCCCGTGGTGTTCTAGGAATGAACGCGAGCATGATGGAAGAATACCTCCAGTTCATTGCAAACCGACGTCTGACACAGCTCGGGCTACCAGAGCAATTCCCAGGTGCGCAGAACCCATTCCCATGGATGTCTGAGATCATGGACCTTCGCAAGGAAAAGAACTTCTTTGAGACCCGTGTTATCGAGTATCAGACCGGCGGTGCACTGAGCTGGGACTGATCGTCCGAGTGCAAGAAAAGCCCCGCTCTGCGGGGCTTTTTTTTGGCTTCAAATTAACAGGGCCGAGAATCTCCGATATATACGCGCGAACAGAATAGACGCACCAATACTCAGCTAAATGCATTAATAGATCTTACACATCCCATCAGAGTGCGCTCTTGGCACCCTCTTTACCTACAAGGCCCATTTTCTCGGAAGCCTTCTCAAGCCCAAACTCAAGCGCCTCCTCTTCGACGCTCTCAAGCTATTTTCAGATTGGCTTTCAGATCGGCTTTTAAAAAACGCCGATGAAACAATGAACACTGTTTGATTAGTTGTTCTATCAACTTTGAATATCGAAGGTGAACCGAGGTAGTGCCTCAAGAATCGCGCGACCGTAACGCTTACTCACAATCCGCGTGTCAAGAAGTGTAATGATACCCTCGTCTGCCTCGGTTCTGAGAAGACGTCCACAAGCCTGTAGCAATCTCAAGGAAGCACCAGGCACCGTGAGCTCCATGAATGAGTTACGGCCCTCGGCTTCGAGAATTTCAGCATGAGCAGCGTCAATGGGGTTATCCGGTGCCGCAAACGGTAACTTCGCGATAATCACATGCTCACAGTAATGGCCAGGCAAATCAACGCCCTCTGCGAAGCTCGCGAGGCCAAAGATTACGGAGCGCAGCCCTGAATCTATCCGCCGCCTATGCTCAGCGATGATCTCCGCTTTGCCCATGACCCCCTGAATTAGTAATGAGCCCGAAAACCGAGAGTCGAGTGCTTCTTGAACCTCGTGCAACTGACGCCTAGAGCTGAAAAGTACGAGCGTTCCCAACCGCTCCTCGAGCAAGACGGGCAAGCGCTCAATCAACTCCTCAGTATGCTCGCCCGGGTTACTCGGATCGCTGCGCATATCCGGGACAACAAAACGCCCACGTGAAGCATCAAAGGGGCTCTCCACCCGCGCAAGTTTCGTATCCTCTGGGAGGCCTGTTTGCTGCATTAGGTGTTCAAAAGAGCCAAGAGCCGTCAAGGTCGCTGACGTCATCACCGCACCAGAGACGCGACCCCACACGTGTTCTGACAATATATCGCTTGCGTAAATAGGACTCGCAAAACATTCGATGGAACTCTCATCACCATAATGACGCATCCAACGCGCCCAAGGTGTTCCACCCTGCTCTGCAGATTCCGCATAACTATCCCAGAGAGCAATTTGGCCCTCGGCGCGCGCAACCATAACCTGTAAGTCGTTAAGGCTCGCCTCCCATAGCTCCCTATCGCCAGTATCGGCCTCCTCTAGTAATGCCTCAACAAGACCCGCGAGCGGGTTTAGCCGCTGGCGATTGATTCGCCAAAGATCACGTAGCGCTGTCGCACTCTCTCTGAGCTCACTGTGCACAACCCCAAATTCGAACCGCAAATCTGAGCGACTATCGATCCGGTTGTTCAAAAGCGACCAGCACAACCCAAAGGTGTCGCGAGTCAATTGCAGTAAATCACTCTGATTCGCGGTGATAGCCGCGAGCGACTCAGCTCGAACATCATTCTCCAAGAAAAACGCATGCTTGCTCTCGAACCACTGCTGACTCTCCGCCAGATTATTCAGCGTTCGCCCACTCCGAGCGAAACAGGTGAAATGCTGCAAACACTTCTCTGCGAGCTGATGTCCCTCATCAAAAATATAAAAGCTCTCTTCAGGTGCCGAGAGAATGAGTCCACCGCCTAAGCGAAAATCTGACAGTACGAGATCGTGATTGGTCACGATGACATCCGCTTCCTCCAGCCCCTCTCTGGCGCGAAAGAAACTGCAACCGGTAATGTGAGGGCAGCGACGGCCCAAGCATTGCGAGTGATCGGTAGTCACTGATCGAACAACACTGGACTCAAGCGCATCAGGCCAACTATCAAGGTCACCATCCCAACTATCGTCACTCACTGCCATCAACATGGCGTCGTAAGCCCTGTGTGCTTCCTCGCCCTCTGGAAGCTCTGCCTCATCGGGATACATCGACAACATCGGCGTCTCGGGTGAACCTTGAATTAGCTGATCTAGCTTGTATAGGCATAGATAGCGACTTCTACCCTTCGCAAGTTGGTAACTAAAGTTAATACCGCTATGGCGCTTTATCTCGGGGAGATCCTTGAATATCAGTTGCTCCTGAAGTGCTATGGTCGCCGTCGCAATCACGAGTGTCTTTGATTGCGCCTTCGCTATTGGCAGCGCAGCAATAGTGTAAGCAATGGTTTTACCTGTGCCGGTGCCCGCTTCAATTGCTAAAAAAGGCGAACTCTCCGGATCACCCAAGGTATTTGCGACCTCAGCGATCATTTGTCGCTGTCCCCAGCGTGGTTTTAGGGCCTTGGCGTGAGTGAGGCTGGAAAACGCCTCACGGACCGACTGACGAAGGTCTTCACTAAGCAAAATGAATCAACTCTTCGCTAGGTGGTGCAGCCAATTGAACACAGGTTTCGCGTAGGCCGACATTGCTAGGTTCCGCTCGAGCGGTGTCAAATCGTTGAATCGCGACATAAACTCTGCATGAGATAGGCTTGCACTCTCGACCTCGGGAAGCACATCCGTCTCAGCACCGCCCAAAGCCTCATAGGCCCAAACATTCGTTTGAAAGAGACGATAATTCTCCGCCATCTGTTCATCGATAAGCCTTACAGCTTCGGTAACAGACAGAGAGTCGGCTGCAATGGGCGTTCCAAACTGAAGATGAACTCGACCTTTCTGGCCTGTTATCCCTTCAGCAATGCTGTCAAGATCTTCAAACTGACGCTTTTCATACTCATCGCCGAATGCCAACTCGCGCGCCTTGCGACAGTCGCAGGGATCCAATTCATAGGAAACTGTTATAGGAACGATATTAAGCTTACCGAGCACGTCATTTGGCGATTCAGACTGTTTGTCGCGGGACAGTGTTAACATCTTCAAGACTGCGGCCTCGGTTCGATCATTACCATCTTTAGCACGCCCCTCGCGCTGCGCTATCCACAACGAGCCCTCGTTTTCAGTAATAGCATTTCGCATGAAACTCGCCAGCTGCTTGGAAGCAGCTAATTGCTGTTTTGGGCCGCTCAAGTTGCGCTTCACGATGAAGCTTTTGTTGATTCGCATAAGGTGAGAAACCCAGGGCTTCTGCAACAGGTTATCGCCAATCGCAATCTGCGCCGTCCTGTGCCCCTGCTCTACCAAAACGATGTTGGCATAGGCGGAGTCCATGACAATGTCCCTGTGATTACTGATGAACAGATAAGAGTCCGTCGGCGTAAGCTCCTCAATTCCGCTGCTTGAAAACATCGAGGTCGAGGCAACCACGCGATCTAAACGAGGCTTGACTAGCCTTTGGAATCCCTCAACTGTCTCAACACCCGCGATCTGGTTTTGTAAAAAGCGGCGGGCAAAAAATCGCGCTATAGATGGCAGCCATCTAGCAATTTTATTACCCCTTAACGCTATAAGCGTGTCGATAAATTCGTCATCTGCCAAAAGATCGGCGATAACCGCACTAACCTCTTCGTCTCGGTAAGGCCTGATCTCGATGTAAGGGTCTGTCATCTTAATATTTTCGATATCAAATCAAGCAAAGCGGATTGATCGCTTTGAATCCCACTATTACCGCATTACACCTTTTTGACTGTGTTCTGCCGAGCGTATTCTGGTAGCATCGCCACCCGTCGTGAACCCTACCTGCGGAGAAGAAGAGATGGAAGCGTCTAGCGCATATTTGATGTTTTTGGGAGTATCTTGTTTGTTAGTGAGCTGGGGACTTCTGCTCATAACAGCATGGAAAGAAGACTACGCCTGGGGCATGTTCTCCCTGCTGCTGCCACCCGTTGGCTACGGCTATGCGTTTTTCCGTTTTACGGAAGCAAAAGAACCCCTGTTACTTGCAGGACTTGGTTGGTTATTGGTCATCCTAGGACTGTAAGTTAGACATTATTACCGTATGGGCGCTGAGCGGTTGACATAGGCATCGACCTCAACCACTATTTGCGCCCTTTGATTTCCGGAGAGATTTCGTGGCGAACTCACCACAAGCTCGTAAAAGAGCAAAACAAAACGACAAGCAACGCGCTCACAATGCGAGTTTGCGCTCGCTGGTTCGTACCAAAATGAAACAAGTTATTGCAGCGATTAATGCGGGCGAGCACGGTCCTGCTCAGGAAGCCTACAACGCGGCGGTTCCTGTGATCGATCGTATGGCAAATAAAGGCATCATTAAGAAGAACAAAGCGGCACGTCACAAGAGCCGTTTGAATGCAAAAGTTAAGTCGCTGGCTTAACAAGCTTACGCCGAGCTGCTATCCAGCAGCTCGATTGTGAATATTCTACGCTAGTTTCCACGCTCCCAATCGAGCGAGCTTGTTAAACTAGGGCGATGTTCACCACAACCACCACAGACAACAGTTATCGCTTCTTATTTGAAGACGCGGATGTGCGTGGAGAGACGGTAACGCTTAAGCATGCACTCCAAGATCTTTACGCTGCACACCCCTACGGCGACGGCGTGAAGCGCCTTTTAGGTGAATTTGCTGCCGCTACAGTGGTGATCAGCAACAACCTAAAGTTCCAGGGCCGTGTTGTGCTGCAAGGTCGGGGCGATGGCCCGGTTTCGCTAGTGATGCTGGAGTGCTCCTCTGAAGGGCAGGTGAGAGGCCTGGCTCGTGGAGACCTCGAAGCACCCATTGGATCACTCAGCTCACTTCTACCAAATGGCGTTCTGACGTTAACAATAGAGCCAGATGTTGGTCAGCGTTATCAAGGCATAATTGCCGTCCAGCGAGACGAACTTTGTGATGTTTTAAGCGACTATTTTGAGCAAAGTGAGCAGCTCGCCACAAAATTCTGGTTATCGACCGGCGAGGGCACCGCAGCTGCGCTAATGCTACAGCAGCTGCCCAAACAACTAGTGGTGGACGAAACCGTCCGGCTTGATCAATGGCAGACACTGTGTGCGCTAGCAGACACTGTTACGGATGAAGAGCTCCTCGCCATAGGTACCGATAGGCTGCTATATCGACTTTTTAACGAATGGACAGTTAAGCGTTTCGAGCCGAGGGAAATTCGATTCAAATGCAACTGCTCGAGCGAGCGAAGCCTAAATGCTATCCGCCTGCTCCCCGAACACGAGATCACTGAGCTCTTTGAAGAGCAAGAAACAGTGACGATGAACTGTGAAATGTGTAGCAAATGCTACTCATATTCATTGACCGACGTTAGACCAGAACGGGAGCACACTCTCCACTAATCTGGCACACGTTTCCTTCACACTCACACTGGAAGTAGACATAAATGACCGTTGAACAGAGTGCAACAGCACCGATCAAACACACAGACAACACGGCAGCTCAACTCATTGAGATGGCTCTGGCCCGCAAGGAAGGCTGCCTCACTGATACCGGGGCGCTTCGCGTGGAGACAGGCCATCGAACAGGTCGATCCCCCGCTGATCGATTTATCGTTCGTGAGCCGTCTAGTGAAGATGCGGTGGAATGGGGGAACGTTAACCGCGAGTTTCCTGCCGATAAATTCGACGCTCTGTGGGACCGAGTAAAGGCGCACGTTGCTAATAGCGAGCAATGGATCCAACACCTGCACGTGGGCGAACACCACGATCACTACCTTCCCGTTAAGGTAATCACCGGTACAGCGTGGCAGAGTCTCTTCGGCCGAAACATGTTTATCCGCCAGGAAAACTACAATCCGTCAGACAAAGCGGAGTGGAGAGTTTTGAACGTTGCGGATTTTGTATGCGATCCGGTGCGCGACGGAACAAATTCAGACGGCGTTGTGATAATCAATTTTGGCCAGCGCAAAGTACTGATTGCAGGCATGCGATACGCGGGCGAGATGAAGAAGGCTATGTTCTCTGTTCAGAACTTCCTCCTGCCCGAGAAAGACGTATTGCCAATGCATTGCTCAGCCAATATTGGCGATGATGGTGATACCACTCTTTTCTTTGGGCTGTCAGGCACAGGTAAAACAACACTTTCCGCCGACCCTGCTCGCTATCTCATCGGTGATGACGAACACGGTTGGGCTTCGGGCTCCGTATTCAATATCGAAGGCGGATGCTACGCAAAAACCATCGATCTCAGTCAAAAGAATGAACCCATTATCTGGGACGCCATTCGCTTTGGCGCGATTGTGGAAAACGTCGCCTTAAATGATGCTCGCCAGGCAGACTACTCGGACACGTCGCTCACCGAGAATGGACGCTGCTGTTATCCGCTTTACCACGTTGAAAAGCGCTCTGCGACCAACATGGGTGGCGAGCCAAAATGTGTCATCTTCCTGACCTGTGATGTCTCAGGCGTACTACCACCCGTGAGCCTGCTGTCTAAAGAAGCCGCAGCATTCCACTTCCTATCGGGTTACACGGCACGTGTGGGATCGACTGAGTTGGGTGCCGAAGCGGGTATTCACCCTACATTTAGCACCTGTTTTGGCGCACCTTTCATGCCCAGACCCGCGCAAGACTACGCTGACTTACTTATGAAACGTATCGAAGACTTCGGGTCACAGGTATATCTCATTAATACTGGCTGGACTGGTGGATCTGGTGGTGCCAACGGCAAAGGTAGCCGCTTTCCGATTCCTGTAACCCGTGCGGTTGTAGCAGCAGCGCAGAGCGGTGCGTTACTTAATATTGAGACCAAGCACATCGACGCACTTAATTTGGACTTCCCAGTCAGCATTCCCGGTGTCGCCGATGAATTCATCGACCCCAAAGCAAGCTGGGGCGACGACGACGCATACGAAGCGCAAGCAAAACAGTTGGCAGGGTTATTCACCGCTAATATCCGAAAGTTCGATGTCAGTGCAGAGATCATAGCGGCCGGCCCAGCTAGCTAGCTAGGTAATAGCCGCGTCGAACACAAAAAAGGGGCCAAATGGCCCCTTTTTCATATTCCACCATCGAAGGCTTCAGTCCGAGAATCCGCTCCTGGTTAGGACTAGACGGCGGCTTTCGCGCCCCTCCGCGATAATGTGCCAAACAACTTGCCAATATCGTCACCTAAGAGATAAAGCGCCGGCACTAATACAAGTGTTACGCCAGTCGCAAACATAACTCCAAACGACAACGAGACCACCATAGGGATGAGGAACTGCGCCTGGACGCTCGTTTCCAACATTATCGGTACTAAACCAACGAAGGTGGTCACCGAAGTCAGAATAATCGGCCTAAATCGATCGGTAGCACCCTGTAGCAAGGCACTTTCCAAGTCCATGCCTTCGCTGCGTAAATTATTGATGCGGTCAATCAATACGAGGTTGTCGTTAACGACCACCCCCGCACAAGCAATAACCCCCATGATCGAAAACATACTCACCTGCCAACCAAGAATCCAATGGCCGAAGATGGCGCCCATCAAACCAAAGGGCACTGCCGTCAAAACAAGGAAGGGTTGCCAATACGATTTAAAAGCAACAGCCATCAAACCAAAGATCACCAGCATTGACAGCATGCCGAGATAAACCATCGCCTGCTGGAACTCAATTTCCTCCTGCAGCTCTCCGTCCATCGTAATAGAAAGGCCTGGATACATTTGAAGCCACTTAGGCGCATCGTTTTGCAAAATGGACTCAACAATCGCCCGCGGGGCTGCGCCATCGTCAGCGACATCGGCAACCACCTCGAGAGTTCGCAGTCGATCAACACGTTCAATAGATTGATAGCCGGTTTCAACGCGGTAGGTGGCCACAGCAGAGAAGGGTACCTCCCGGCCATCGCTAGTCCGGATGTACATCGAGTTGATATTGGCAATGGCTTTGCGCTCGGCTTCCGGGTAGCGCACCATCACACGAATGTCCTCACCGTCACGAGGAATACGTTGAACCTCCTCTCCATAGAAAGCTTGGCGGATCTGTCTCGCCACATCAGCCAAGGTAATCCCAAGATTCTCTGCAGCGGGCTTTAAAGAGAGAACAAGCTCCTCTAGCGGCGCGTCAAAACTGTCGCTTATATCGAAAACACCGGGATATCGCTCAAGAGACGCGCGCACATCATCCGCTAGCAACTCAAGGTCAGCGATACTGTCTGAAGCAAACTGAAGGGTGATAGGCTTACCCGGATCGCGAATCGTGTAATCAAAGCGAACATCTTTTGCCTCGGAGAGGTCACCTAGGCGCTCCCGTAACCGCTTCGCGACCTCCTCGGTATCAAGATCGTCGTTGACTGTTTGCATCACCAAATCAATTTTGTTGCCACCGGCAACGCCCAAGATGTTATCGATAGCTCCCGTCTCAGCAAACCTTGGCTCTGCGTTGTAATGCGCTTTAATTTCCTCTGCGGCCAGGATCATCCGGTCACGCATGGCCTGTGTATCGCTGAATGCACCCCCTTGAGGCATCTCCACATTACCCACTACAAAATCGGAGTTGACCCGTGGGAAGAAGGCACTCTTTAGATAACCACCACCGAACAGCGCCAAACTGAAACACAGCATAACCAGGAAGAACCCCCCCACAAGGGCGTGATTTCGTAGGCACTTTTCCAGAAAGGGCTTATAGCGATCGTTCGCAAACCATGAAAGCCCATCAGCACAGGCGCGTCGTATCCTGCCAAGCCAACTGGTTTGAGCAATTTCGGGCTCTGGCTTCATGTGTGCGAGGTGAGCCGGCAAAATCAGAAGACTTTCGATCAGAGAGAATGCCAGAGCGAGGCAAACAACGACTGGAATCCCCATGGATGCAGGTCCCCACTCGCCGGGCAAAAAGAACATAGGCGCAAAGAAGACCATGGTGCTTATAACCGCAAAAATTACAGGCTTAGCGACCTGTCGTGCGCCGACAAGTGCCCCGTGCTCTCCACTCAACCCCCTACTTTGCGCCGAGTGAACGGATTCACCAACAATAATAGCGTCATCCACCACAATGCCGAGCGTTAATAAGAAAGCGAATAACGAGATCATGTTCAGACCCTGCCCCGTATAGGGCAGAACGAACAATGTACCCATGTAGGCAACCACAATCCCCACCGATACCCAAAAGGCGAGCATCGGGCGAAGGAACAGCATAAGAACGACGATCACCAGTACAAGTCCGCCAAGCCCATTCGACACCAAGGTACGAACACGCTCCTTGAAGGATTTAGACGGGTCCTGCCAAAACTCGAGCGACACACCCTCTGGCAACGTCAGGGACCGTTCAGCCACCCATGCCTTCACCGTGTCAGTAGTGAGAATAACGTCGGGAGATGTGGTGACGTAAACGTTCAAACCGAGTGAGCGCTTCCCATTGAACTCGATATCGACATCGACGTCTTCAAATGTGTCCTTGACTGTCGCCACGTCACTCAGCAACAACTCCTGTCCCGAGACATCACTACGCAACACAATAGATTCAAAGTCGGCACGATCATAAGCCTGCCCGCGTGTTTGTATGAGCAGGTCACCGCTATCGCGTTTCACCGATCCCGCAGGCAAATTTATCGACGCCTGCCGAACAGCATTGGCCAACTGGTCAAAACTGATTTGATAGCGCTGAAGACTCCGCTCCGAGACCTCGATCGACACCTCGTAGGGTCGCGCCGTCTGTAATTCGACAATTGAAACCCAGGGTTGACGAACCAATTCATCGCGCAAGGTTTCACCAAGCTGCTTCATTTCACGTTCGCTAAGGTCTCCATAAATCTGCACCCGACCCATTTGATGTCGATAGGTCAACTCAGTGACGGTAGGCCGCTCTGCGTCAGAGGGGAAGGTTCGGATCGCATCTACGCGCGTATTGATGTCATTGGTCAGTTTTTGTGTGGGGTAGTCGCTTTCGACTTCCACCATCACAAGAGCCAGCCCCTCACGCGAGGTAGACCGCAGCTCCTCAATACCATTCAAATCGTGGATTGCTTCCTCGATCCTGACCGAAATTTGCTCCTCAACTTCGCTCGGACTAGCACCACGAAACTCCATGCGGATTTGAATTTGATTAATCTCTGGAGTTGGAAAAAACTGCTTGTCGAGCTTCGGGATACTAGCGAACCCACCGATGATTAGAAGAACCATCAGTAAATTCCCTGCAATCGGGTTCTTGATAAACCATGTAATGGGCCCGTTCATACTAATTAACCGTCATCATTTGAACGCGCAGACCGGGAAAAAGGGTGTTATTCAATTGCGCAACGACGGCCTCCCCTTCACCAATGCCGGAGATCCAAACACGGTCTTTCTCTCGATTAACGACCGCCACGTCCCTACGCTCCAATACAGATTGCTCATTTACCACTAAGATATGGCCATCGGGACTCAGCGCGCTGTTCGACAACTCTATTACGCCCGGTACCGGACGTCCCATGATCTCAGCGCTCGCGAACACACCGGGTGTGAGCTCCGGACGCCCCTCTTTGATCTCAGGGCTGCCACTGAACTCGGCGATTAAATTGGCAACCCGACTACGCCGATCAATTTCTGCCTCAGCCCTTACGATAGGCGCCGAAAAGTTCCACACCTTGTCCCCGATATTGACGGTTATGGCCGCGGAGGCTCCAACTAAACCACCTGACGACGTGAGCAAAGACTCAGGAAGTAGTGCTAACTGCGCGTCGGAAACGGGCAAGCGCAACTCCAATGCCTCTATCGCGTAAACCTGAGCCAGCGGGGTGCCGTTGCCAACGAACTGCCCCACATCGGCACGTTTCTGTAAGACCCGTCCGTCAAATGGCGCCCGAATAATAGTTCGATCGAGAGCAAGTTTTGATGCAGCGACGTCTGCCTCTGCTGCAGTAACTGCTAGCTCGGCGGCGCGCAATTGCGGCTTTCGTAAAAACAGATCATTAGCCTCAGCCGACCCCAATTCACGCCACTCTCTCTCGGCTTGTCTGCTCCTCCCTCGCTCCTCTGCTAGGCGTTGCTCCGCTTGAGCAAGAGCGGCCTCGGTCCGCGCAAGTGCGAATTCATAATCGTCTGGCTCGATAGTCAGGAGAATATCTCCCGCCTGAAAAAAACCACCGTCTGCAAAATTTTCGCTCACCTTGACGACCCGGCCGGCCACTTGGGCAGCCAGCTCGACCTGGGTCTTCGCGCGAACAGTCCCCTGAGTTCTAACCCGCAATTCATGGTCAGCGGGCGCAGCCGTTATGACCTCCACCATCGGAGCCGGACGCTCAGGCGGTGCGCCCGCTTGAGGCTCAGACTTCGCTGTTAGAACAACCCATGTGGCAACTAGGCCCACGAGCGTAGCGAGCGTAGCAATCGCGAGTTTTCGAAGCGAAAGCCGTGTGGCCACAGCTATTCCGTCGGCAGTGTCAGACATAATAAATTCCACAATGGAGAGGTGTGAGTGAACTGGGGACGTAATGGCGCAAAAACAAGTGCCTCGTCTAGCTTTTGTCCCCACCCTAATTAGACAATATACGCAGCCTGTTCAAAGATCCGTTGCTAAGCTGTGACTTCACTCAACGGCTACGGCGTTAGCCTCTGTACCGTGGGCTTATACGGAGAAACGTGCGACTAGGCCTTGCCTAGCGACCCCGTTTTCGCTGACTATGCCTTTCATTCGTTTTTAACTTAAAACTTCATGGAGACTTCAATGGCGCTTTCTTCCGGGGATAATGTCCCATCGTGCACACTTTCCGTAATGGGCGAATCAGGTCCAGCACCCCTCACAACAGACGATCTTTTCAACGACAAGCGAGTTTTATTATTTGCGCTTCCCGGTGCATTCACACCTGGCTGCTCAATGGCGCACCTCCCGGGCTATGTTGCTACTGCTGATAAAATCAAAGCGGCAGGCATCGACACAATTGCATGTCTCTCGGTGAACGATGCATTTGTTATGGGTGCGTGGGGCGAAGCGCAAAACGCGAGCGAAATCGTGATGGTCGCTGACGGAAACGGGCAGTTCACTGAGGCAATGGGCCTTACGCTAGATGCGACTGGCTTTGGTATGGGGAGGCGCAGCCAGCGCTACGCGATGATCGTTGATAACGGTGTCATCACCCACATCAACGTGGAAGAAGGCCCTGGGGTTGACGTCAGCTCGGCCGAAACCATGATGGCCTTACTCTGAGCCCTGCTGAGATCATCAGTTAACCCAAGTTAATCATTTAGATCTGAGCTAGACGTTTAACGCGTGTTAGGCGTCTAGTCTTTGACGGTAGCGTCTATATCAGGGCTACATCCGTGCGGTATCAATGCCACTTACTTACGACCTTTTTCCCCTGGCCGTGAAGACATGACCGCTTGCCGATTTCCATTCGGAGTCTACTGAGCGCAGAGCTGCCTGGCAGGTGCTTCGTGCCCACCCCCCCTAGCGCCCAGCGGTTACCAGAAAAACAACAACACTTATTACCAACACGCCAAGCAAATTTACCCAAACACCCCAGCGGACCATGGTTTGAATACCAATCTTGCCGGTTCCAAACACAACTGCATTAGGCGCTGTAGCGACGGGAAGCATAAAAGCACAACTCGCACTCATTGCAGCCGGTACCATCAAGACCATTGGATCAATCTGTGCCGCCATTGATGCCGCAGCTAATATGGGCATCAGTAGCGCAGTTGTCGCCGTATTCGATGTTGCTTCAGTGAGCGCAGTAACCAGAACAGCAACCACGACAATTGCCAAAAGGGTCGGCACCAGTGCCAGACTGGCCAGCAACTCCCCTACCTGTGTACTCAGACCGGAAGCCACAAATCCTTTAGCTAGGGTAATCCCTCCTGCGAACAACAACAGTACGCCCCAGGGTATTGCGCTCGCCTGCTCCCAGGTGATCAACGGATCACCCGATTTATCTCGCGTTATAAACATGGCGACAACCGCACAAAATGCCACTGCTGCATCATTAGCCATCGGCATATCAAACCATATGCGCCAGCCCCCGAAAGGCTCGGTGCGCGTCATCCAAGCGATTGCAGTCAGAACAAAAATACTTAGCACGCGCTTCTCAGCGCTTCGCCACGCGCCAATATCGGGAAGATCTACAGTGAGGTCCGTAGGCACCTGTCTGGCGAGGAAAATAGCGATCGTGGGCACCATCAGTAAGACTACAGGTATGCCCCAGGTCATCCATTCGCTAAAACTGACAGCCGTACCCGTCGCCTCCTCATAAACCTGCATAAAAATAAGCGTTGGCGGCGTACCAATAGGGGTTCCCAATCCGCCGATGCTGCACGCCCAAGCCAACCCTAGAAGTAACGGCGGCGCCAACGCTTTGGGGGCACTCGAGGTAGCAATAACAGCAAGCGCCACAGGCAAAAGCATCAAGACAGTCGCTGTGTTTGAAATCCACATGCTGAGCAGTGCCGCAGCTAGCATGAAACCTAAAATCAGTCGCTTTGGCTCATTCGCGCCGACAAACCTCACAACGGTTATCGCTATCCGTATATGCGCACCCGTTGACTCCATCCCTTTAGACAGGAGAAATCCGCCGAGGAGCAATAAAATCAACGGTGAGCCATACGCCGCAGCAACGTCCGCTGGTGTAATGACGCCGAGCAGTGGCAATACACCCATCGGCACTAACGATGTGACGGGAATCGGTATGGGCTCAAAAATCCACCAGAAAACGCAGAGCGCCGCGACCGCCGTGGTAATGGATGCTGCCTCCGACTGACCCAATGAAGTGGAGAGCAACCACGCAATCACGGCGGCGAGTAGCCCCGGGACGATCGATGAATTTAAATTAAACCAATGCGACTTCGACATTGCGCACTATCCATGTTTGTTCGTTACACTGTCGACATGAAATCTCAGCTGTCTTCCCTTGTCGATACCTTCAATCGCCGGATACGGTATCTTCGACTGTCCGTAACCGATCGATGTGACTTTCGCTGTCAGTATTGCATGACTGAGGAAATGCGCTTTCTCCCCAGAAAATCAGTACTTTCTGAGGAGGAACTGGTCCGACTGGCAAGCCTGTTCGTTGAACTGGGTGTTGAGAAGATTCGCTTGACAGGTGGAGAGCCACTGATTCGACCCGATATTGTTTCGATTGCCAATCGGCTGCACGCAATCGAAGGCCTCAAGGAGTTGGTACTCACGACGAACGGTAGCCAATTGAGAGATCTAGCTAAGCCCCTTGCAGATGCAGGTGTCTCGCGCATTAACGTAAGTCTCGATACTCTCTGTGCCACACAGTTCGCGGAACTTTCTCGAACGGGCAATCTCGACACAGTATTGGAAGGCATCGATGCGGCAATCGATGCGGGTTTTGAGCGTATTCGATTGAATACCGTGCTGCTCACAGACCAAAACGAAGCTCAAGTTGAACCCTTGCTCGACTATGCTCTGGCCAAAGGCATCGATATCGCCTTTATCGAGGAAATGCCTATGGGGCACATCACCCAAACCGAGCGCGAGCTTAGCTTGGTGCCCTCAGCAAAGGTGCTAGAGACTATTAAATCGCGATTTAACCTCGTACCCATCGTTGGTGGTGCGGCTGATGGTCCCGCTCGACGCTTTGCGGTCGACGGTACATCAACCGAGGTGGGGGTGATTTCACCCATCACCCACAATTTCTGTGGCTCTTGCAACCGACTTCGGGTCACCCCCGATGGCAGGTTGATCTTGTGCCTGGGACACGAGAACGCACTGGATTTACGCCAAATGCTCAGAAGCGACATGGATTCGTCTAGCTTGAAACGTGCAATTGCCGCTGCGCTTGCGTATAAACCCGAACGCCACGTGTTCGATCAACCAGATGAGCCTCAGGTTGTCCGCTTAATGAACGTCACTGGCGGTTGATCTAAAATTAGGAATTGCTATGTCTAACTCGTTTCCAAAATTGGGAAGCGTCGAGAGTATTATCGACTCGCTTGCCGCCGAGGGGTATATCTGCAACGAGCAGATTGCGACGGTAGTTTACTTGGCTGCTGCTCTGGAAAAGCCCATTCTTGTCGAAGGCCCTCCTGGGGTCGGCAAAACCGAGCTTGCTAAAAGTTGTGCACAGCTAACCGGTGCACCGTTAGTGAGACTTCAGTGCTATGAGGGCTTGGACGAGTCTAAGGCCATCTATGAGTGGAAGTATGGCAAGCAGTTACTCTACACGCAGCTTTTGAAAACCCAGCTTGCCGAGGTGATGGAGGGCGCTACAGGACTGAGAGAGTCTTTAGAGCGACTACATAGCTTTGATGACGTTTTCTTCTCAAAGGAATTCTTAGAGCCACGACCACTGTTACAGGCAATCGATGCTGAAGGTGGTGTTGTGCTTCTGGTTGATGAGATCGACAAAGCTGATTTTGAATTTGAGTCGCTGCTGCTCGAGGTCCTGTCTGACTTCCAAGTATCGATCCCGGAACTGGGCACGCTTAAGGGCCGCTCAAAGCCGCTCGTATTCTTGACGAGTAATGACACACGTGACCTATCAGACGCATTAAAACGTCGCTGTCTGCACCTACACATTGACTTCCCAACAACGGAGTTGGAGGGGAAGATTGTTAGAGCACGGGTTCCTCAAATCACCGAGGCAATGACGGAGCACCTAACGTCCTTTGTTGGAAAAGTAAGGGAGATGGATCTCAAAAAGTTGCCATCAGTGTCGGAAACGATCGATTGGGCAAAGAGCTTAGTGTTGCTCCACGCTGATTCACTCGATGAGGATCTAGTTCGTAGCTCACTAAACGCGCTACTCAAGTACGAAGATGATTTGAGCAGCGTAGTAGACAACCTCACAGAGTTGCTGAATCAAGAAGTTAAGGCGACTGAGGCCCGTTAGCGGCATGAATGCGCCTCAGCACAGGAGTCAAGACGCGCCCACCGATCGCTTGCTGGCTTTCATTGAATTCCTGCGGGGTAGAGATATCTTTATTTCGCCCGCTGACTCCCTGGTTGCGATGGAAGTCGCCGGCCTCGTTGGTTACGCGAATCGACAGTTGCTAAAAGACGGTCTCGGCAGCGCTCTCGCAAAGTCCAAATTTGAAATAGAGATCTTTAACGAGGCGTTTGAGCAGTACTTTGGTGTCACCGAGGACGCCAAGCCCAAGTCAAAAAACAACGAATCTCAAGACGCATCCCAGGATGAACAACTCAGCTCTGAGAAGCTGGGACAGCAACTAGCGCAGGCGCTAGAGGCACAACCTGAGCTCGCCAAGAACCTCTCGAGCGATCTTGTGGAGGCGCTGAAAAGTGGTGACGAAGCGGCTATAGCCATCGCCGTCGAAACTGCGGCGCAACAAGTCGATGTTTCCGCTATCAAACTCTTAACCCAGCGTGGGCAATACATCCGCAAAATGTTGGATGCGTTGGGCGAACAAGCCCTGCGAGACGCAGCAGTCGAATTAGAAAGCACCGAGCCCGCCGCCTTTGAAGCGGTTCAAGCATTGCGCGAGCAACTGCGGAAGAAGGTGCGAGATCGCGTTGATCGAGCGTATATGGTTCATGCCAGTGGCGACGCTGAGGACATGCTCGACGAAGCATTAAGTAACATGTCCCTTGGCAACGTCGATCAACACCACCGGGCACGCTTAAAACGCTTGCTCGAAAAAATGACCCGCAAGCTAGCAGCCCGTCATGGTCGCGTCCGGAAACGCGTCAAGCGCGGCCAACTGGCAATACCCCCTACGTTGCGAAAGGCTATGGCGACCGATGGTGTGCCGTTTCAGCCCCAGTGGCGCAAGAGTCTTCGACGGAAACCACAAATTTTCATTCTTTGTGATGTCAGTGGCTCGGTCGCCGCGTACGCTAAATTTCTACTGTTATTTGTTCACTCGCTGCAAGACATCCTGCCGAGAACAAGAAGCTTTGCCTTCTCATCCAATCTGGGTGAGGTCACAGAGACCTTACGAGCGCTCCCCGTTGAAATTGCTATCGAGCGAGTGAATCTCAAATATGGCGGGGCCACCGATTACGCGCGAGCCTTCGAGGATTTCGCCGACCTGGCGGTGGCGGATATTAACCGGGTGACAACAGTCATCGTCCTTGGTGACGCACGCAACAACAACACAGATCCGCGACTGGATTTACTGGCAGAAATCCGCTCAAAGTGCCGTCAGCTAATCTGGCTGAACCCAGAGAGCCAACGCAGTTGGAGCACGGGGGATTCGGAGATGGCCGGTGTCATAAGGAACTGTGATGTTGCAGCCGAGTGCAGCACACTGAAGCAGCTTGAACGTATTATAGATACGCTGCTGACTGAACTGAATAGTTGAGTACTATTGGCCTACACATCACGCTCACTGGTTTTAAACCAAGCAACGCTTGCCGGACTCGCCTAACGCGATCTGCTGCTCATTTCGTCTTTTACCACCCGGGATTCCTTTGCCGCTCAGTCACTGTCCTGAAGCGAAAGCCCACTAATCCCCTGAGTGGCTGCGCCGTCTCTCGCAAGCTTTATTTTTAACCGCACATTGTTGACCGAGTCAGCATTGCGAAGCGCCTCGTCTTCAGAGATCTTACCACTGTGATACAGACTAATAAGCGCTTGATCGAAGGTCTTCATACCTTGGTCAATCGATTTTTCCATCACCTCCTTAAGCGCGTGAATATCTCCCTGAAGAATCAGGTCTTTGATCAGTGGCGAGGCCAAGAGAACCTCGATCGCAGCGCACCGCCCTCCCTCGATAGAGGGGATTAGACGCTGTGACAGAATGCCGAGAAGGTTCAAGGACAAGTCCATCAGAAGCTGCGGGCGTCGCTCTTCAGGAAAGAAGTTTACTATGCGTTCAAGCGCTTGATTTGCACTATTCGCATGTAAAGTCGAAACGCAAAGGTGACCTGTTTCGGCAAATGAGATTGCGTACTCCATGGTGGCTCTGTCACGGATCTCCCCGATATAAATGACATCTGGCGCCTGCCGAAGCGTGTTCTTAAGTGCCGCATCCCAACTTCTGGTATCTACACCAAGCTCGCGTTGATTCACAATGGATTTCTTATGTGAGTGGATGAACTCGACGGGATCTTCTATCGTCACAATATGCCCACCCATCGAACTATTACGGTGGTCTATCAGCGACGCAAGCGTTGTTGATTTACCCGATCCAGTAGCTCCCACCACCAACACCAATCCGCGTTTTGCTCTAATCAACTCACCTGCAATCGACGGTAAGCCCAGCTGATCCATAGGTGGAATATCAACGACGATATAACGCACCACCATACCGACTTCGTTACGCTGCTTAAAAATATTGACTCGAAAACGACCAACACCTGCCAACGAAATTGCCAGATTCATTTCGAGCGTTTCATCAAAGTCACGCGCCTGCCGCTCATCCATCAGCTCATAAGCAAGGGTGCGCGTTTGTCCTGACGACAAGGGCGCATCTGCCAAAGCGCGCATTTCGCCAGAAAATTTAGCACTGGGCGGGGCACCGGTCGTCAAGTAGAGATCCGACCCCCCGTCTAGGGCGAGTCGCTTCAGCCACCCCTCAAAATCCATAGCATCACCTCACCAAATTCACGGTTAATCGCTGTACCAAGTTACACCATTGGGCGTAAACTGCCGAGCCTCTTGACGAGTCGATCTAATCAAATGGTCAAACGTACAAGACTCCAGTGGTAGAGACTGAAGGTAGTGCAACATGACAGCCGAGGCGTTTAGAGACTTGTTAGCCCAAGTTCGCGATAAGTCAATTCTCGTTGCCCGCCGCGGCATCGAAAAGGAGGGTTTACGCGTATCGCGCGGTACCCATCGTATCTCGCAGTTACCCCATCCTATTGCGCTTGGCTCAGCACTCACCCATAGCGCTATAACGACTGACTATTCGGAAGCCTTGCTCGAGTTCATAACTGGCGTTCATGTAACGCCCGAGGCTGCCCTCGAAGAGCTCTTTAACTTACACGCATACACATCCCAGTCGCTACCAAATGAGATGATATGGGGTGCGAGCATGCCCGGTGAGTTGGAGGGTGAAGCAGACATTCCCATTGCTCACTACGGATCCTCCAATATTGGAACAATGAAGCGCGTCTATCGCAACGGGCTGGGCGCGCGGTATGGGAGGGCAATGCAGGCCATTGCAGGTATCCACTACAACTTTTCTCTACCGGACGCCTTTTGGGAGCAGTCGCTAGAGCACACCAAAAACGACTTAACGCTCAAAGATTGGCGAACAAACGGTTACTTAGCGCTTATCCGCAATTTTCAACGACGCCTATGGCTACTTAATTTCTTGACCGGAAGCTCCCCCGCTATCAGCAGGTCTTTCGTATCAGAAAAAGTACCAAGCCATTTGGTGCTGGGACAACCAAAGACATTCTTGAGCGAATACGCCACCTCGCTGCGAATGGGTGACTTGGGCTACACAAGCTCAGCACAGGATGGGTTAAAAATTTGTTATAACCAACTGGAAACCTATATTCAGACGCTGACCGATGCGATCGTAAACTCACACGACGGTTATGCTGCTTTGCCCGCAACACGCGACGGTGAAATGCTGCAACTGAACCATGGTCTTCTTCAGATCGAAAACGAGTTTTACAGTGCCATTCGGCCAAAGAGAGTGACTCAGTCAGGTGAAGCGCCGGTGAGAGCCCTCGATACAAGAGGTGTCGAGTATGTTGAAGTTAGGTGTTTAGACGTTAACCCATTTACTCCGCTGGGTATCGACGTAGAGACCACAGCTCTCGTCGATTCGTTCTTGGTGAGCTGTTTACTTGATGACAGCCCCCCATGTACGCCCGAATCGCGAAAAGTTGATGAGGAAAATAATCAGCGCGCCCTAAACCAAGGACGTAACCCGTCGCTGCAGTTATTGACCGAGAAGAACGGCGAGCAGTCGCTGGTAGAAGCGTCAAAAGTATTACTGTCATCGATGGAAGCTGCGGCCGAGCTTCTGGATAGTGCGAACCAGACATCGAGGCACACTGAGGCCGTCACGACAGCGCGGGCACGTGTGCTCGGTAAGAGCGAAACCCCGTCGGCACGCGTCGCTCGTGAACTCAGCGAAAAGCAAATTGATTACTCAACCCTTATGGGACAGTACTCCGAGCAATGGGATCAGGTGTTTAGGGACGCCAAAATTCCACCGATCACCCGCGGTCAACTTGCGGATGAGGCCATCGTTTCACTGCGTAAACAACGCGAGATAGAGCAGAGCGATACCATGACGTTTGACGCTTTTTTACAGGCCTTTTATCAGCAGTATCGGATGTAATTTCTGAATAGCGGGGGCAACGGTGGGACCACTCACCGTTGCCCTGGGTTCACCGATTTAGCTATCGGCACCGACAACTGATAGCAACTCAACTTTGAAGATCAACACTTCGTTTGGACCGATTGCACCACCAGCTCCGCCGGCACCATAAGCAAGCTCAGAGGGAATAGTGAGCTCGTATTCAGCCCCTTCGCTCATCAATTGTAGCGCCTCAGTCCAGCCAGGAATCACCTGTGTAACGCCAAACGTTACGGGCTGGCCACGGCTATAACTGCTGTCGAAAACAGTCCCGTTAATTAAACGGCCCTCGTAATGCACTTCAACAGAGTCCGCTGAAGTTGGCTTGGCACCCGTACCTTCTTTGACCACTCGATACTGCAAGCCGCTGTCGGTTACCTGCACGCCCTCTGCACCCGCGTTCTCTGCAAGGTATGCTTGGCCTGCTTCGATATTTGCCGAAGCCGCAGCCTGCATTTCCGCTTCCTGCTCAGCCTGCATCTTTTCCTGCATCGCCATCATTTCGGCGTTGATTTCTTCGTCGGTCATTTTGGCTTCAGCGCCAGAAATGGCATCTCGAAGACCCTCTGCGAACGCATCGGCATTAAGCGGTACACCTTCAGCCTTCATTCTGCGGCCCATATTCAGCGCAATGCCGTAGCTAATACGCTGATCTTGACTCTCTAAATTCATTTCAGTCGACTCCGTGGGTTGGTCACAAGCGACCAAGCCCACGCCAATCATTGCGACTAGCGCTGCAGACCGAAATTTAACTCCCGAGAAATGACTCGCTTTAAACATGGCAGGTTGTCCTGTGTATTGATAAATGAAAAACGCATACTACGCGCCTGAAAACAGCGTGGCTACCGCTCGAAAGCAGTAATCAGCAGATCGAGATCATCAGAGCAGGACAATGATGTAATTAAGCTAAGGTTGCTTCGGATGGAGACCCTAGCAGCGCCGGAAAAGGGGGATCTTAGCGTCTCACACAAAAGTGTCGCTAAGGTCTTCTCCGCCTCTAACTCGAGCCGCAAGGCTTCGCGGCGAAGTAATGCGGACTCTTGATGGTCACTCCACCTAACCCGCTGAAGCCTGAGCGGCACCAGCACCTCGTCTACCCAGGGAGCGATAACTTCCTCCATATGCCTCACCTCAGCAGCGGTTAGCTGTCGTCCTCGCTCCGCAAGCCATGCGAAAAATAAAGCCTCCAGCACCACTAGGTCGCAGGACTCTTGGAGAGCTAATAGGCAATCGCGAAGCGAATTCGTTTCATAGCGCTCAAGCGCCCAAGACCAAAATATCTGCTGCAAGTTACTCTGCATTGAACAGCCTATTCATTAAGGGCCCTGCCCATAATGGGGACTGGCCATTGAACCTGCCACAAAGTGACAGAGCGATCGCTTGAACGCGGTTTTCATCAGACGTGCTGACATTAAGCGGACTATCCGTTAACGCTGCCATTCCTTGAAGGAGCTATGGAACCAACGAGTTTCGCATTGAAGCTGTATCCCCTGAGACTATTACGCGGTTTTTTTTTGCTGCCAGACTCAATTTTTCAGACCGTGGACGTCGGCGCACGACGTACTCGCGCTTCTGCGCATCAGAACGATCAATACATGCCTCCGACCAGACCAGATCTACAGGACGTCTAGCACGGGTATAGCTGGCGCCGCCTGTTATCTCTCCATTATGCTGCCGCAGCCTGCGAACCAAATTCGTAGTCACGCCAGTGTAAAAAGAATCGTCAGCGCAGCGAACCAGATAAACGAACCATGTAGTACCATCTTGACCTGACATTCGATCCCAACACTGTCATCCAAAGAATTTTTTTGAGAGTATATGCTGCGAAGCATTCGGAGGCACCATGAGCGAAAACATTACACACGTCAGTGACGCTGACTTTCAAAGTGAAGTTCTATCTTCAGACGTCCCCGTCCTCGTTGACTTTTGGGCGGAGTGGTGTGGACCCTGTAAAATGATTGCACCCGTGCTTGAGGAAATTGCGAGTGAATATGGCGACAAGCTCAAGGTGTGTAAGGTCGACGTAGACGCAAACCCAGACCTTCCGGGTAAGTTTGGCATTCGCGGCATTCCAACACTCATCGTTTTCAAGGGCGGTAGCGCCGTTGAGACAAAAGTTGGCGCCTTGTCGAAAACCCAACTCGCTGAGTTTGTAGACGGCTGCCTCTAAACCTCGTAGCCCAGACTAAAATTCCTTATTTATTCGGTAGACGCACCGCCTGAGCGGTGCTACCTTTCATTTGTGGGCGATGTCTTCGCCCCTATCTTCCCCAAACAAGCCATCTTAAAAATCATGTCTGCGTTGCTTGGGGTCTGCTGTTGGCATGTAGATCTCTAGGCCAAAGCAAAAATAACCATTTATTTATTTCCCAAAGCCACAGGTAACCCTAGTGCAAGACGAAGAAAACATAAATCCTGAACAAGGTGCCGTCGTTGAGACCGGCGCTACAGATGGCGCCACAAGTGAGCCCACAACTCAGGCGACAACCCAAGAAAGCCCTGCGCAAGAAACCTCAACCGCCGAGGTGCCATCAGCTGAGACTAGCAGTGATGAAGATAAGCCCACGCGAACGCTGAAACTCAACCGGTCTGCAGATACTGAAGCCGAAGCTTCAAGCACTGACCAAGGAGCCTCTGAAGCGACACCAGATTCGGAGGAGCCGACTCAAGAAGAAGGCGAAAACCAAGGCGGAGGTCGCAACCGCCGAAATAGAAACCGGAGAAACCGTCGCGAGCCTCATGTGCCGTCCGAAAACCCCATGAGCTTGACGGAGCTCAAAACCAAGTCGACACAAGAGCTGATCGACATGGCTGCGGAGATGGGCATCGAAAATATGGCCCGCTCGCGCAAGCAAGATATTATTTTCTCGCTCCTAAAGCGCCATGCGAAAAGCGGCGAAGATATTTTTGGTGATGGTGTCCTCGAGATACTCTCAGATGGCTTCGGCTTCCTTAGATCAGCGGACAGCTCCTTCTTGGCTGGCCCCGATGATATATACGTAAGCCCCAGTCAAATTCGCCGTTTCAATCTTCGTACCGGCGATACAGTCACGGGAATGATAAGACCGCCCAAGGACTCTGAACGATACTTTGCGTTGCTCAAAGTCAGCGAAGTCAACTTTGAGTCGCCTGAAACCGCAAAGGCGAAAATCCTCTTTGAAAACCTGACACCGTTGTTTCCAGATGAGCGCCTCACCCTAGAAAAAGGAAATGGCTCGACGGAAGATCTGACGGGTCGAATCATCGATCTATGCTCGCCGATCGGAAAAGGCCAACGTGGCCTGTTAGTGGCTCCGCCCAAGGCGGGTAAGACGATCATGATGCAGAGCGTTGCCCAGGCAATCATTAGCAATAACCCCGAGTGCTACATCATTGTTCTTCTTATCGACGAGCGTCCTGAGGAAGTTACAGAAATGCAGCGTTCTGTGGGAGCACGAGGGGCGGAAGTGGTTGCTTCGACCTTTGATGAACCCCCTGCCCGTCACGTTCAGGTCGCCGATATGGTGATTGAGAAGGCCAAGCGACTGGTCGAACATAAGCGTGACGTGGTCATCTTGTTGGATTCGATCACACGTTTAGCACGCGCTTACAACACAGTCGTACCGAGCTCAGGAAAAGTTTTGACGGGTGGTGTTGATGCACATGCGCTCGAGCGCCCCAAACGATTCTTTGGTGCAGCACGTAACATCGAGGAAGGTGGTAGCCTCTCAATCATCGCAACCGCACTCACTGAGACCGGCTCGAAAATGGATGAAGTGATCTACGAGGAATTTAAAGGCACCGGTAATATGGAGCTTCACTTGGATCGCAAGATCTCAGAAAAACGCGTATACCCTGCCATTAACATTCGGCGATCAGGCACACGCCGCGAGGAACTTCTCACAGGAGAAGAGGAGCTTCATCGCATGTGGATTTTGCGAAAGCTGCTCCATGGTATGGAAGATCTGCCCGCGATTGAATTCCTGCTGGATAAACTCAAGGACACCAAGTCCAATGATGAGTTCTTCCGCTCCATGAAGCGAAAATGAATGACAAGTTAATGGGTAAATCGGAATTAATCTAAGGGCGCCAATGGGCGTCCTTTTGCTTTCTGACCCAACTGTGTTGCATGGCAGTTTTAGGACGCTCTGCATACGCCGCGGTCGAATGTGGCATGCTATGACGCAATAACGATGTGAGACGACGCTATGAAATTTCGGGACCTCCGAGAATTTCTCAACATGCTAGAAGCCAATGGCGATCTAGTGCGAATCAAAGAAGAAATCGACCCAAACCTTGAGATGACGGAGATTGCCGATCGGACCCTGCGGGGCGGCGGTCCAGCCCTTCTCTTTGAAAATCCCAAGGGCTATGACGTCCCACTGTTAGCTAATCTCTTTGGAACCGAGAAACGTGTTGCACAAGGCATGGGGGCTGACTCAATAGAGGCTCTGCGAGAAATTGGCGAACTCCTCGCCTATCTGCGCCAGCCTGACCCACCCAAAGGTATGCGTGATCTAATTGACAAAGCGCCTCTACTCAAAAAAGTGTTGAACATGGGGCCTAAGACCATCAGTCGTCCGCCCTGTCAGGAAGTTGTTGTCGATGAAGACGACATCGACCTGCACAAGCTACCGATTCAAACCTGTTGGCCGGGCGACGTCGGCCCACTGGTGACCTGGCCACTTGTTATCACCCGCGGCCCGGAAAAGCCTCGCATGAACCTTGGCATCTACCGTATGCAACTGATCGGTCGCAACAAGCTGATTATGCGCTGGTTATCACACCGAGGTGGTGCTCTCGACTTTAGAGACTGGTGTCTCAAGCGACCCGGCGAGCCTTATCCGGTCGCGATAGCGTTGGGTGCCGATCCAGCAACCACCCTGGGTGCGGTGACGCCTGTGCCCGATGCGCTCTCGGAATATGCCTTCGCCGGATTACTTCGCGGCGGCAAGACGGAGCTCGCAAACTGCCTCACGAAGCGGTGTAAAGATAATGAACTGCTCGTTCCCGCGCACTCAGAAATCATCTTAGAAGGTTATATTGACCCCGAGGAAACGGCAGACGAAGGTCCCTTTGGCGATCACACCGGTTACTACAACGAGGTGGAGAGCTTCCCGGTGTTTACCGTAGAAAAGATGACCACCCGGAAGAACCCGATTTATCACAGTACCTACACCGGTCGTCCGCCGGATGAGCCCGCCATCCTAGGCGTGGCGCTCAATGAGGTTTTTGTCCCGCTACTGCAAAAACAATTCCCTGAGATCGTCGATTTTTATCTGCCACCCGAAGGGTGCTCTTACAGAATGGCCGTCGTAAGCATGCGCAAAGAGTATCCGGGCCATGCGAAACGAGTGATGCTCGGCATCTGGTCATTTTTACGCCAGTTTATGTACACAAAGTTCATCATCGTCACCGATGACGACGTCGATGTTCGCAACTGGGAAGATGTGATTTGGGCCATGACCACGCGAATGGACCCACGCCGTGATTCCGTCTTTATCGACAATACCCCCATTGATTATCTGGACTTTGCATCGCCCGTTGCCGGACTTGGATCCAAGGTGGGCATGGATGCAACTAACAAGTGGGAGGGTGAGACCGATCGCGAGTGGGGAACCTCTATTCAAATGAGCGAGGATGTCAAAACGAAAGTTGATGACATGTGGGATTCGCTGGGAATATCTCTTCCAGGAAGGAGTCGATAGCTGCCAGTCAATCCAGCTCGCTCATCTCTCATTTAAGGTGCGTCCTGCGGCGGTACCTGTATTTTGCATCATCAAAACAAGGAACGTATTTGTTCGGCTAGACTTGCTTTATTAGATCTTGAACCCTTTAGCACCTCGCCAGTGGCGGGAATCTAAGACACAACCAATAGCTACGTCCCTTGCGTCAATCGCAGGTACTGATGCTAATCCAGGCCGACAAGTTGATCAAATACGCGGCCTAAGCGGGACTGACTCCCACTCTTTTAGAAACACCTTTAAGGCTCGCGAAGAGGTCAACATTCGCTTGCAACCATCGCAACAACGAAGCCCCATCAAGTTGGGGCTTTCAATTCAAGACCTCTGCGACGTCTCTAAAAACGACCAGACAAATTCAAGAACCAGCCCTTAGCGTCATAGTTTAGCGACGTTAGACGATCATTAAACTCAGTAAAGTTATAGCCCACACCTACGGCCAAGTTTGGACTCAACTGAAGATCTACACCCAGCAGGCCACCCTTCTTATCGTCACCGATCTCATCAATCTCAAGCCATCGATACTCAGCCAAAACGTCTAACTTCCAGACCATATGGTAGCGAGCACGTAGGATCCGCAAATCAGTTGTCGCATCAATAAACGACCCACTATCGCGGTTAACACGGATCGAGCTTCGCTTGTGAGCAAGCTTGCCGCCCACCTTCAAGCGCTCAGTCACTGCGTACAAGCCTTCAAATGAATAAACAACCCCTTTTTCATCCGCATACATTCCACCGTTCTGGTTCAGCGGATCCAAATCGTAAATATAGGACACCATTGCTAGGGCGTTTAGACGATTATCTTCAACAGGACGATAGGCAAAGCCAAGATCAAATTCACCAAAGCGAGCTAATTCTCTCAAAGAGTTGTCATCCTCGGTTACTGCGTAGTCCGCCCTACCTAGAACAGCCCAATCATCGCTGTAGCGCAAATTCCACCGGTTAGTGGTAACCCACTGATCTAGTGACTGACCTGTATTACTTTCATCCACTCTGTATTCAAACCGATTTACAAGCTGAATACCCTCATCACGATAACGTGATGTTGCGCTGTAGGCAGTACGTTCCTGCTCAACACCCGAGCGCTCCGTGGTACCAAACAAGACGTCGCCCTCTAAGGTCCAACGCTCGGTAAAGTCGTAGCTGATACCGTAGCTGTTTCCTTGAACATTACTCTGCCCTGAACGATCAAAACGGTGCTCAGAGTAAACATTCAAGCGATCATTTACCTCTGAGCGCTGACCCAAGGTAATACCTTCACGCGCAAACGCACCCTGCTCTGTGACATAGTTGAGGTAGGAACTCGAGTTCTGTCGGTGCCGATAGCCCACACCCACTCGCGCACCATCATTGTCACCGTCGGAGAAATACTCAGCACTCAAGTCGAGTTTCTCAGTCGCACGGTAACTAACACCCACACCCAACATATCTTCAATAGTGGCTTCACCACTGGAATCCAACACACTCTGGGCATTAACAAAGGCGTTCAAGTCGTCCGTAAAGCGACGGGTTAACCGCAGGCCAACCACGTCACTGTCACGTTCAAATCCGGTGCGCTCGTCCGCTTGCGATAAGTATTGCAAACCGATGGTATTGCCATCGTCGACCCGCCAGTCAAGCTGCAGACCCAGTTGATCGTCTTTGCCTCTGACTCCGTAGTCGTTCTCTTCTGCACGGAACTTAACATCGACCGTCTCTAATAAAGACCAATAAGCCTCGACTCCCTGACTCGTCCGGTCATCGCCTGAACGGTTACTGAACTGTGTCGAACTAAAGCCCGGATCTTGGTCGCGATACCACGCGCCAATATGACCATTTGTATCGCTAAAGTCCGATAAATCAATTCGGGCATTCACTGCAAGAGCAGCGCCATCCTCTTTAAGCGACGGGTTGGAGAGGGAATCATAGTCCAGGCCACCATTGAACGAAATTGCACTGTCTATGGCTTGGCGCGCATCAGTTTCGCTGGTTTCAAGGGTAATGTAGGTCCCTTTCGTTGCCTTTAAGGTAATGTCAGCGCCTCGAAGAGAATAAGTTGAACCCGCCATTTGCTCATTAACCGAGGTCACACCTATCGCCAAGTGGTCACCAAACCACTGCTTAGCACGAATACCCGCTGTCAGATCATCCGCGCCAAAGCCAATCTCTGGTACATACTCATAGTCAACAACAAGGACCACATCGTTTCCGTCTAGAGGCGTGTTTCTGATAATCGACAGCACAGACAAGTTCGCCGTACTTCGTAGTGGTCGCGTAAGAATAATTCGTCCTTGAAACTCATCAATCTCGTAGTCCTGCCCCTCTATTAAAACGATTTGCTCACGTACGCGCTCGCTCGTGCGATCACGCACTTCAACCATGACCTTAGCGCTACCCAGCACGACATCAGCGTGGTTGAGGTAATACAAAGAGCCACCCGTGCCGATTAACTCATCACGTGCTGCTCGGGTGCTCGGCTCAGACGCAAAGACCTTCAAAGTGGTTTTATCATCGCCAAGACCCGTTTGCTCTTGACTACGATAATCCACCTTCATGCCGTACAGCGAGCGGTTGTAATTACTCAGTTCAGTCCCAGTCAACGAGGTATTGTAGTTACCCCAAAGGCCGCTCGATCGATCCCAATCAATACGTACGTAAAACTTCCCTTGAGTATCTACATCTCGGACTACTCTAGAATCATCGCCATAAACAGGGTAGTAACGATCGGGATCAATGCGCTTAAACAGCTTGTCAGGGCGCGCTCGATTCAAGTCATCAAATAAATTACTAAGTTCCTGTTCTTCAGTGTCAAGCTGTGCGGTAACAAGATATTTACCGAGAATCTGCCCCTTTAAGAAGTACGCCACTCGGCCATCTACATAGACACTTCCATCGTGGTGATAGTCGTTTTGAAGTAGCTCTATATTACCTTCAACAGTCTGCTTTCCTGCGGTAAATTCAACCAAACCAACCATAAAAAAGTAGTCGCCCGCCACGGAAATTGGTAGATCTTGTGTACCAATCCACGCATGGTTCTCATCAAATACCGTCACGCCCAGAGTGTGGTCCCCCGGTGGGTGGTACAGAGGCACTTGGAGCTTGCCTGAGGGTCCCACCGGATAACGATGTGGCCCCAAAGCCACACTGCCGCCACTCGGCAGGCCGCTTGCATTTAGCGTTACAAGAGCCCCAGGTAAATTATGATCGTTGTCGATGAGGTGATTCTCGTCCGCGAGATCTTCGTACCAAGTTTGATCGTCTCGGAATATGTCGTCGTTTAAGTCAACATCGCCTTGATGGTGAACATCAACTTGCTGCATAACTGTCTCGTAATGCGTACCCGCTCGATCCACCAAAACAAACTTAAGAGCAATACTGTCAAGAGCCGTGCGTTTCGACTCATTCAGACTACTGGGATCCCACACCACGGCCTGGCCGGCGATCAGCTTCTCACCCTCCACCGTGGCGACCGGGGTTGAGCGGTTCAGCTCTCGATTATCATATACCTCGAGCGTCCAGCTCTTAATGTGATCGCCTAGGTTATTGCTAACCCACAATTCAACAGGACTTGGCGGCGCCGTGCTTTGCCACACGATATTCTCGGGCACGCGAAACGCGAAGTGTGGCGTTTTCATGCCTGGCGAACTTGATAACCAAACTTGAGCCCCACCCAGCGTTGCCGCTTGGCTTCCTTGTGCCTCACTGGGCGCAGGGCTTACTTCGCTTATAAGCACCGAAACCGAATCGTTATTACACAGCAGTTCGTTAATACACACTGCGTCTTGAGCCATAGCGGGAGCTATCAAAATATTCAACACCGTCGCTAGCGCACTTTGCCATAACTTCGGCTTCGGATGGTGGGAGATTGCCTTACTCTCAACTACGAGTAGTTTTGACATGCTGTTCATATTGCCTTCCAACTGCCCTGACAAATATGCATAGATAATGGCTCTCCGGTTCACAAAGTCATCATCCATTGGAATTTCAACACGGATAAGATCAAAACTGTCATTGGCCATGGCTCTAGCAATACCGCGTAGAGCTGATAAACCTGCGACTGCTAAACCGCGATCGGAAAATGCATCGCCTTTGAGGATGACCGTCGCTTGTCGACCATCAACCTCTCGGAGAACGGTAGTTACCGAGTCATAAACGATAGACACATCAACGCGACGATTTTGCGCCATTCCCGCAGCAGTATCATTCGAAGCTGCTGGCTTGTCCGGACCATAGGCATATGTGACGAACTGATCCATCGACATACCGAGATTAGCAGCTAAAACCTTTGCCACACTTTGAGCTCGCGAGCTTGCGAGCCCATAATTATCCTGGAACAGAGCCGCTGCACGCTCCGACAAAGGTTGACTGTCTGTATTTCCGGCGACAACAACGCGGATATTTTCACCCTGCTGGATAGCTTCTAATGCGGACTCAAGCTTCGTGACGTAGTCATCCGTAACAATGTGCTCGCCTGACTCAAAGTAGATCGGGCCTAAATCTACCGCCTGAGTCTGTGTGCTGCGCTCACTTATTGAGCGCTTTTGAATCATAGGTACAGCCTCAGGCAGCTTGACGCCAAAGTCCATCTGATTCATCAACCCACCCGTAATGCGCAGCACACGTGGGTTTTCGGTAGTGAACTCAGTGCCAAGGGGTAAGGACGCTTTGTCGACTTTTAGAACGAAATTTCGGCCCCACGCATTTTGACCCGCATTTACGCCCGGCAGGCTATAACGACCAAAGGCGTCGGTAATTAACCACTCGCCCTTAAGCGAGGCAATTCGAACTCCGGCCAAGCCCTCCTCGCCTTCGTCCTGCATCCCATTACCGTTTCGGTCGTGGAACACCTTCCCGATAATTGTCGTCAGATCGAACAAGGGGTCAGCAACCACTTCAACGTCAGCCGTACCAGTGTTTCCGACGACCTCCCCAAATCGAGTGGGTGTTGCCTGGTTCGTGTGTATACCCTGGCGAACGCCCGAACCCACTCGCATTATGTATTCGAAACGAACACTTTCAGACGCCCCAATTTCAATGGGGCCCAAGTTCACGGGTCGTGCACCCGCAACGGACACGGACTGCAGGACATCGTCAATGGTGTCCAAAATGCCATCTGGACCGGCGCGACGGACGCGCGCGCTCTCCACAGCAACTGCGAACCCCGCGGGAGGCATGTCACGTAGAATCACGTTATTGATGCCAACAGGCGCTAAGTTTTCCGCACGAACTGTGTAAGGCACCAAGTCGCCCACGCTGACGCGACGTTTAGGTGTCTCCTTCGCAACCAAAATTGAGCCATCTAACGCCGGGTCTAACGGTATGTGGTTATTAACCACATCTACAGAACCGCCACTCAAAATGAAGTCAAGGTAGTAGTCTGCAATGCCGTTCGAAATATCGGGTAACGGCGACTGCGTTATCTCACAGCGAGCTGTTGTATCAATCGCATCCGCGACCACACCCGCTACCGTACAGGGCGAACTAGTCGCATCCACAGCACTGCTACTAGCTGCTTTTAAAGTGGAAAGACTGTAACCATCAGGCATAGTTGTTCTGTCTATAAGGATCCGATATTCGGTGGCAGAGGTCGGACATTTAGGGTCCGCATCAGCGTTAACCAAGAACTGGTACTCGCCCGGCGCCAAGCCGAGTGGGCTTGGACTGGCAATTGAACCGGTGACTTGCCCTTGTTGTTCGCTGGGCGAAAGGCACGCAGCGGGTAATATCTCCCCTTGCTTATCGCTCAGATAGAGACGAACGCCACCAATAGGGTCACCTGTAAGGCTGTCATAGACCACGCCACGGGGGTCAATTAAGAATGATAGCTGCAAGATCGAGAGAGACTGTGCCGATCCCGACGCAGATCCGACTGAAACGCCCTGTGGTGTCACAAAGGTCGCCACATAAGCCCCTTTGGGTAAACTTGGTACAGCGTAATACCCATCGTCATCGGTTTCGATTACCAATGGCTCGCCTGAAGCGTCAAGTGCGGGAGTGCCGTCGGCCTTGGTGATGACAACGCTCCATCCGGCCAATGGCTCATCAACATCCGTACAAAGTTGATCACCATTGGAATCCCGACATAAGTTCCCTTGCGCAGCTGATGGGAACACAATGGGTGTGGGTTCGTTCTCACCCTCTTCATTTGGGTCAAAATCACCGTCGGTGTCGATACGTGCTCTAACATCAGCGCTGCTCAATGTTATCAAAGACGCATCTTCAACATTATTGGATAAATCCGAGATGGTTCGACCAGTATTCGGATCCGTACCATTTGCAGCGATAGAAGTATCAAAAGTCTGTCGCTGGAGCGCCTCGAGCGTATCTGTATCACCATAGTTCACGGTGATCTCGACCGAGAACTGAATGCGAATTGATTCTCCCGGAGCCAAATTTACCGCGCTTGGATCAACCAAGTTGGTATCGTTGATGCCGTCGTAGTTTGGATTGACCGCCGCTGGAATCGGAGTCTCAATCTCGTTACCTTGATCATCGTAGGTGACCTTGATGATTACAATTTGGCTCGTATCGACCGATAGTGGCTGGGAGGGATCGCTGGCCAACGTTGGAAACGTTGCCTCTAGCGAGTTCACAACGTCGATATCGTTCAGCGTCGTATTACCAAGATTGGTTATCTCAGCCACAAAGTTCGTTCGATACGTTAGCTCACGCTCGCTGACAGCGAGTGTCGCATCACCAGAATCGACCAGCACAACGGCGGGTTGATCTGGGCTGATACCGTTCTGAGCAACCACCCCGATAATCGGTTTTGCCGCAACCTCCAACGGGGTGGGGTCATCATTATCCCCTGGCCCATCACCCTCAGTATCGGTTTGCGTGCCGTTATTAGACGCATCAGTCACGGCCGCGCCGCTCTCGTCAAGGGCACCTCCCTCTGCTGTAATCGCAAAGTCTTCCTGCGCAGTTCCAGCGGGCAGAGTGAACTCAATCACAAGCTCAATCGAGCCACCTTCTCCAGGCCGTAATTCGTCGCCACCATTCAATAAAGAGGGTATCGGGTCTTCACCCACTACAAATGTCTGCGATATCAGCGATGTATCAAGGTCTTCCACCTCTCCCGAGCTCGAAATGCTCCGAATAGTTACAACGGTTCCTGCAGGCAAGCCCATGTCACCACCCAATTCAGGAACGATCTCAACACCATTCAAATCCGTATTTCCTTCGTTTTCGATGCCAAGCGTCAGAGTGGTGACACACGCGGCGTTCTCGCAACGGGCATTCGGGTCGGCCGAGGGCACACTCTCCATTGGTGGAGTGGCTCGCAAACTGACGCCCAAGACCCCGCTCGGTGCAATACTCACAGTACCTGCGGTAGGGCCCACGTCATCGCTAGCGTCATCGGTAGCCGCACCCACAACGGATTCGCCGCTAACCTGCGCAGTAAGAACAAAGGTCTGGGCATCACCTGGTGTGAAGGTAATTGGCACTTCAATGATCACTTCTTCACCGACGCTAAGCGCACTTTCAAAACCACTCTCAGAGTCTCCAAGGAAAAGCTCCGCATCGGATTCACCGTCATAACTCGGGTTCAAAGTGAATAAATCGGAGGAGATCTCAACACCCGTCATGTCTATGGCATACCCAGCTGGGAATACGACAGATAAATCAGACGCTAAGGACACATCGGATAGCACAACATTCCCCGTATTGGTCACGACATATCGCAAGGTCGTGCTGAAGGTGCCATCATCGTTCGGCTGGGGCAGATTTGCTGTAACGCCTACCGTTACGCTCGCAGAGTCTTTTAACTCAAGCGTGTTAGGCGTATTTTCATCCGGAGCGCCATCACGATTCGGATCAGGCTCTGGACCACTTGTCGATTGGTCTTCAGCCTCGATAATGATGGTTGGGTTTTTCGGATCTTTCGACAGTGCAGACGTATAAGCGGAGTGCGTGTACGTCACACTTTCACTACCGTTAAACGCAGGTTTTATGACCGCATTGAACTTAACCACCGCATCGGACAGCTGGGGCATAAAGCTACTACCCGCCTCGCACGTACTATCCAACAAGTTGATATCACTTACCCCATCGAAGTTCGGGTTCGCAACCAGTCTGCCTGTGGTAACGGGCTTGCTCACCGACACCACGTTGCCGGCACCAAACACGGAAACGAGGTCATCGGTTAAGGTAACGCGACACACGTCTACAATGCCCGTATTCTCCAAAACAAAGGTAACGGGAATCGTATAGTTACCCTCTTGATTCTTAACCGCGGTACCAAACTCTGAAGACAAACCCAAGATAGGGGCAGGAGGAGCACACGCCTCATCGTCTTCTTGCGGAATCACACCTGTAAAATTCCCCGGCGACGAGTCAGGATCTGGCGTCGCATTCGAGACGACCTGAGTACAGTTCTCATAAGGACCTTCCGAAGTCGTTCGTGCGCGAATCGTCAAAGTCGCACTCGAATCAACTGGAATCGGACCTGGATCCCACATACCTGTATCGGGATCATAGGTACCGGTTACCTCGTGGCTGAGATATTCGTAGCGAGGGCCCAGCTTATCTTCAATGACCACGCCCGTTGCAGCGTTCGTGGGTAAGCCATCAACTGAGGTATTAGTGACCACCAGGCTAAAACGAACCTCATCCCCCGGCGTCAAGGTGCCGCCACCATCCGCATCCAACGCCATGGTGATATTTTTATCCATGCTCAGATCAGCAAGACCTACGTTGACGGGTGTAATAACGGTATCAGACACTGGATCCACTATTTCGGCTGCAGTAGCGGTCGCTGTATTCTCGATTTGACCCGCAATAACGTCTGTATCAGTGACAACGTAACTCGCAGTCAATACACAAGCAGCCATCGGAGATAGTGGCTCGCAAACAACAGAAGAGGGCTCAGCAGTAGGGTCATTGATAACCACATTCGTGAGCGTTTGATTGCCTGTGTTAGTCGCCGTGATGGTGTAGGTCAACTCGTCGCCAAACGTAACGGAATTGCTCCCGTCGTTGTCTGCTGTCAATTCGACTTCTTTGGCAACCACCATCGTGGGGCTCAGAACAAAGTTAAAGATCGTCGGATCGTTACCCGCTGGGTCATTATTATCAGATATGTCAGTCACATCATCCGACGGATCCGCAGGATTGCCGCCAGGGGCTTCAGCTCGTGCCAACGCCTGATTAGACACACTACCCGCATCAATATCCGCCTGCGTAATCACATAAGTCGCAGTAAACGTCGTCTCATCAGTGCTGCCTACCGCCAGCAAGGTAAGCGGCCCACCAACAACCGAGACTTTATCGTCTTCGAGGGTCACATCCGTCAGCGTCACGTTACCCGTATTGGTCACCGTAAAGACATACTCAAGCGTATCACCAGCCTGCAAACCGTCTCCACCATCGTTCAAAGAGACCGTCTTTATCAAGGCAATCGAAGCGCTGCTCGGTAGCGGCGTCTCCGTCGGCGTATCATTGTCATTCGCCGAGCCACTGTCATCGGTAACGTCATCCGTGCCCGTCGGGCTATCACCCGTCGCAACAGCCGTGTTGGTTACTTTGCCTGCATCGATATCCGCCTGCGTAATCGTGTAGCTCGCTGAGAACGTCGAGCTATCAACCGCTCCTGGCGCCAAACTCGCTATCGGACCGCCCGCAACCGTTACCTTCGCGTCCGTCAAACCGATGTTCGTGACCGTGACATTACCCGTATTCGTTACGGTGAAGCTGTAAGTAATCGTCTCACCCACATCCGCAACGTTATTACCATTGCCGTCGTTAAACGCACCCGTCTTTATCAAGGCAATCGAAGCGCTGCTCGGTAGCGGCGTCTCCGTCGGCGTATCATTGTCATTCGCCGAGCCACTGTCATCGGTAACGTCATCCGTGCCCGTCGGGCTATCACCCGTCGCAAC